>QMCD01000312.1_pt1 | contig 72573 bp, 62 predicted proteins | sample 1821841 | NCBI WGS metagenome assembly QMCD01 (sample SAMN01991225, study PRJNA193472) | Termite gut metagenome, whole genome shotgun sequencing project. | isolation source: worker | host: Macrotermes natalensis
GGTGAATCCAAAGGCAATACCAACGCAGGGAACCCCACAGGCGTCAACTCGACAACCAGCGGGACCATTTGTCCCGCTGGTTGGAGACTACCGCAAGGAGACACTCAACACGCCCAAAACGAATTCGCTATCCTAAACGGCTCTATGAACACCGGAACTCTATCCGCAGATAATATCAGCACTGGAACTGGCTACAGAGAAAACTGGCAACCCAACGCAACGTCCGGTGGCAACGACACTTGGCGCTCCTCCTTCGGCACCGTTTCTTCTGGGCTCTTCAGACCGACTGTTGGGCTGGACGATCAGTCCACAATCGCCTTCTGGTGGTCCACGTCGCTGAGCATGAGCACCTACACTTACAACGCGCTCGTCAGTAGCTCCGGCGTCAACCCTGGCACGAGCCACTTCGATCGGCCCATCGGGTTTGCTGTCAGGTGCGCATTCCCGTAGGCCATATGGTAGAATAGAGTCATGACAGTTATAGATTCAATTATTTTAGGCTTAACCCAGGGGCTGACGGAGTTTATTCCGGTGAGTAGTTCGGGGCATTTGGTGCTGATGCAAAACTTCCTGAACGGGGCGTCGGACCATAGCTTTTTGGAGTTTATCAACATCGGCACGTTGCTGGCACTGCTGATATTCTTTCGCGGCAGGGTATTCAAGATCTTGCACCGAGTGTTTGCGGAAAAGGATTTTCGGTTGGCCAGGAACTTGTTGCTGACATCGATTCCGGCGGGGATACTAGGGTTTTTGCTGGCGGACTTGATTGGCAGTTCAGCGTTCTTTGGGAGTGTAATCACAGTGGCGGTGGCACTGGTCGTGGTGGGCGTGGTGATGATTGCGCTAGACAAGTTGCCGATACTGTCCAAGGTGGCAGATGGGGAGAAACTGCCGCCGCTAAGGGCACTGGGGATTGGTGTGGCGCAGGTATTGGCACTGATTCCGGGGGTGTCGCGGTCGGGCTCGACGATTATTGCCGGGCGGATTAGCGGAATGCCCACAGAAAAGGCGGCAGAGTATAGCTTTTTGGCATCAATCCCGATAATGCTGGGGGTGGCGACCAAGATGTTCCTGAAATCGGCGGACCGAGCGTATCTGATGGACAACTTGGGCGCTCTGGTGGTGAGCAATGCGGTCGCGTTTGTGGCGGGGATGTTTGCGATTAAGTTCCTGCTGGATTACCTGAACCGGAAGGATAGCTTGAAGGTGTTTGGGATATATAGGATTATCTTGGCGGCTGTGGTATTGGTGGTGAGCCTAGTCGCCTAGACCATGCGCTCAGCCGGCTTTGACGATGGGTTGGCCGGACCAGTTGGTTTCGATTTTTTGCTGGCCAAAGATGTCGGTTTTGATGATGGGTTTATTAAACAGGTTGGTTCTGACTTTGTCGGCGCCGCACCAGTTGGTTTCGGGAATCCATTCGCCAAAGCAGTTCTGTTTGTAGGTTTTGCCGTCTTGTTGAATGATACGTTTGCCGTCCTTTTTGTCGTATTGCTTGTGCATGGGGTGGGTCCTCCTTTTTATGTGCTTATACTACAAAGTCTAGAAAGCTATCCCTATTCACCACCTTTATATCATCTGAATTACTATACAGGTCCAAAAAGCTATATGCACCAGCGGTCGGCTTGTCCTTGCTCCATTTGAACTCGAAGGGGGACAAGCGAGCATTGGCTTCCTCTATCAGGTCAATCTCGCCCCGCTGGTTATCGAGTTTCCAAAAGTAGCTGAGGACGTGGCGAACATGATCTTGGTTGTGCTTGCGGCGCTCCACCATCATGAGATTTTCCCACAGCCCACCCATGTCGCGCAGAGAGTTCGGGCCGTTGAAGTCGTTAATTACGGCATTCAAAATGCCGTTGTCGTAGAAGTAGAATTTCTTTTTCTTTTTGATCTCGTTGCGGAGGTTGCCGCTATATGAGCCGATGCGAAAAATGATAAAGGCCTGCTCTAGGAGCTCGATGTATTTAATAACCGTTTTTTGGTCAACTTTGACGGTTTCGGCGATCTCGTTGAAAGATACTTCGTTGCCGACTTGATACGCTAGCGCTCGCAAAATTGAAGTGAGTAGGTCGGAGTTCTTAATATCGTTGAAGCGCAGAACATCGCGGTATAAGTAGCTACTGGCAAGGGATAGGAGAGTATTCCGAGCGTCTTGCTCGTTTTCGGCTTTGAGAACTTCCGGATAGGCGCCGTAAATTAGACGAGAGGGCAGTGTGTCTATGATGGCCCGATTTCCGCCGCCGTTGTCGATAATTTCTTTGATGCTCATAGGATAAAGGAAGAACTCATGTTTGCGCCCAGTGAGCGGCTCGTTAAGTCTGTTTGCTAGTTCGAAAGAGCTAGAACCCGTGGCGATAATGTTGGTCTCGGGAAAGGCGTCGATAAATATCTTGAGCGCCCGGCCGATGTCGGATATTGATTGGGCTTCGTCTAAGACGATGACTTTATACCCGCCAAAATATGTATTCATGGTGTTGGAGTTATGGCTGTTGAGGGCATCGCGCACTTCGAACTCTTCGCAGTTAAAGTAGCCGCGGTTTTTGTCGCCATTATGTTCGAGTAGTAGTTGCTTGGCAAGGGTGGTCTTGCCGACCTGGCGAGGGCCGTAGAGGACGGTGATCTTTTTGTATTCAAAGAGTTTTTTGTCTATTTGAGGTTTGATTGATCTTTTGAAGTCTCCGTTCATAGTCTAATTATAGCACAGTATGGGGATTTTTTGCAGAGATTTTTCGGACGATCATTCCGAAAAATCACGGGATTTTTCGGAATGGTTATGCTTATTTCGGCATTGGTATGTCGCCTTTCGTCACAGCCTCCGGTTGGCGCTCATGCTTTGGAATGGGAAATAGGTGTGATAGTATGGGGTTATGAAAGATACGAAAGGCTTGAATGCGATTGAAGTAAAGGGGCTGAGTAAGCGGTTTGGCCGGGTGGTGGCGATTGATGGGGTGGACTTGGTGGTGCCGGCGGGTAAGGTGGTGGGGTTTTTGGGGCCGAATGGGGCTGGGAAAAGCACGACGATGAATGTGTTGCTGGGGTTTTTGAACGCGGACGCGGGCGAGGCTTGGCTGAACGGGCAGAGGGTGACGGCTGACGGCTGTGAGGTGCGCAAGGGGGTAGGGTTTTTGGCGAATGGCATGGCGTTGGACGATGGGCTGACGGCTGAGCAGGAGCTGAAGTATTTTGCGCAATTGAACGACGCGGATGGCGAGGACGACGGTGGCGCCCAGAGCTTGGAGTATGCGCAGGAGTTGGCGCTACGGTTCAAACTGGAGCTGCGGCAAAAGGTCGGGACGTTGAGCACGGGAAATCACCAAAAGTTGGCATTGATAATTGCGCTGATGCACCGGCCAAAGACCTTGATTTTGGACGAGCCAACCAATGGGCTGGACCCGTTGGTGCAGGTGGAGTTCAACAAGGTGATTGCGGAACTGAAGGCGGGCGGGGCCACGGTGTTTATTTCGTCGCATATTTTGAGCGAGGTGAATGAGTTGTGCGATGAATTTGTGTTTATCAAGGCGGGGCGGATTGTGGCGCGACGGACGCGGGCGGAGCTGAAGAACAGTGGCGGTAAGACGATTACGGTGAGTAAACCAGAGTTCGCGACGGTGAAGCGGCTGCTGGACAAGCACGGGATTAAGTTTAGCGTGGGGAGTGGCTCGGAATTGAGTGATGAGTTTATGCAGTATTACGAGGAGGGCGGAAGATGAGAACTAGGCATGGTTTGAGACTGACGATATTGCGCAAGACGTTGTTCGAGAAGCGCTGGATGTTGGTGGGTTGGTTTGTGGCGATGTGCGTGGCGAATGTGTTGCTGATTCAATTATTTCCGCCGCTGCGGGATGCGTTTTCGGGGATGATGACGGACTTGCCGGAGAGTTTGAGCGGGTGGTTCGGCGATGGAGCGATTTGGAATACGATTGAGGGGTATGTGGGACTGGAGATTATGGGGCAGATGGCGGCGGTGATCGCGATATTCGGCATCGTGTTTGGGATAGGGATTTTTGCAGGCGAGGAAAAAACAGGGGTGATGCTGACGCAGTTGGCGCGGCCGGTGAGCCGGACCAGGTATCTGGTGGAAAAATGGCTGGCGCTGGCGGCTGGTATGCTGGTGGTGATGGTTGGATTCTGGCTGGGGGCGTACCTGGGAACAGTGATTTTGGGCGAGGTGATTGGGCTGGGAGCGCTGGTTGCCCCGTGTTTGGCGGTTTTGCTGCTGGGGTTGGCGTTCGGGAGTTTGGCGTTTGGGATTGGGGCGGTGTTTGGGCGGAGTTCGCTGGCGGGCGCGGTGGTTGGGGCCTATGCGGCGGCGGGGTATTTTATCGTAGCACTGCGGGGTTCGGCGGGTGTGTTGGAGGGCATAAGTAAGTTGTCGCCATTCTATTGGTACAACAATCCGGCGGTGCTGGAAAACGGGCTGAGGCTGGGCAATGCGTTGGTGTTGTTGGGGTTTGTGATTGTGCCGCCGGTTGTGGGCTGGCTGGTGTTTAGAAAGCGGGACCTGCGGACGAGGTGACGGGGGCAGAATTCGCTTTTTTGGCGACAACGTGATATAATACAGGGCAAGTGTGGGTGTAGTTTTCCATCAAAATAGAGAGGATGTGTTGGGTGTGGCAAGGAATGGGAGCGGTAGCGGCAAAGCGAAACTCGAATCGCTAACGGTGCGTTTGGAGCGCTTGCGGAAAATCGTAGAGGCTGAATCCGCGGAAAATGCTAGGCTCAAGAGGGCCAGAGAGGAAGCGCAAGAGTGCGAATTCATGGTCGCAGTTACGGTTGTTATTATTGATATCTTCAGATTTCTTTGCGAAAGGATCCGGGGCAATGTATGTATGCTCGATGAATACGGATTCCGATCGAACCTACTCGGCGAGGCTGTTGATCGCGGGCAGTGGGGGCGTTTTCGGGGTGAGATTAGGCGCCAGACCGGGCTTTCGATTAGGCTGGGTGCGAAGGAACCGAGGAGTTTTATTGTCCGGACTCGAGGCTATTCAAAATCCAATTTGAATCCGCAGTTCGCAGAACTATTTGCCGAAGGTGAAAGTCAGAAGGAGGCGTGGCAGAAACTCTTGCCGGAACTCGCGCGACGGTGCGTAAAACGGTGTGTGGAGTACTTAGAGACTATCCCGCACAAGTACGTAGGCATAGCCCATAAAACGCTGATAGACTATCCAGAGAAAATCGATTACATTTTTGGCGGAAAGTTCAAGTTTAACGGGCGCTATATCACTTACGATTCGCTGAGGGATGCGGAGTGCCAAGAACTGATTGCAGAGATGAATAAGCTGGTTGCAGGAGGGAGTATTTCGCTTGCTAGCGAGGTATCGTTCTGGTTGCAAATCGAACAGATGCCAGACAAGCCGCCTGTGCCGCAAGAACTGTGTGTGTTTGACTATATGGAGTTCTGCAATCGGTACAACCAAGTGACAGAAGAATTACGAGAAGTCTTTGGCTGGGTGATACTGCGGTTGCAGCCGTTAGTCCCATACGATGAACAGGTTGAACGGTTGAGGCCGAATCGCATCGCGCAGTGCAGACTTGATGAAGCTGGATATTTAGACTTCACTACTATGAAGGAGCTGTTTCAGCGCGGTGTCCACAAAGAGGCATTGCGCAAAGCCGTCCAAGACGCCGCCGGATTCACACTGACGAAGATGACACTAGTGCGAGATGGCGGAGTTCTGGGCATAGGCCGCAATGACCGTATTGAATTTGAGTATGACTTGCCGAAGCCTGCTAATGAGTTGCCCGGGATTTGCGCGGATCAATTGCAAACGGAGAAGAAGATTCGGCAGATTAAGCGGGATAAATATCGATACATCGCGCGGCAGTTGGTTGAGTTGGTAGTGACCGAAGACGGTAAGCGCAGACGGGGCAAAAAGAGCGCTCTGTTGCCGATAAATGTACCGCGTATGTTGCAACCCAGCAAGCTCTGGGTAGCACTAAATAGTCAGTACGAGGGCGACTTGGTGGATCTGGGTGCCGCGCTAGGCGACGACGAGAAGTTTGCCTGGAAAGTTGCGGACGAGGTGAGAAGGTTTACGCGCGGGTTGATTACGATTGAAGTTGATCCCCAGGGTATTATTTATGCCACAATCGGCAGCCAAGCTTTCGTTGTGACGTATTGATGCGCATTTTTTGTACTTTTCTTTCCGCCCGGTTTTGTCTGACCGGGCGGCTTTTTTGCTTTTTTTGCTGCGACGTGGTATAATGTTTGGCAAGGATGGGCGCATTTTTCCATCAAAACAGAGAGGATGTGTGATGAAGTGCTGTACTATGACGACTTTTTCGCCAGCCCTTGGATTAGGCGGAAGCCACTAAAGACCAGGCTGGAAGAGCACAAGGAGATTGTGGAGGCTGAAAGACGGGCCGCAGAGGAGCTTGAGAGACAAGAATGTGCGAAGCGCGAGGCGGAACTTACGCCTTGGGTTCAGGGAGTTATTGACGATATTTACCGGCAACTTGCGACAACCCTGAACGGGGCTGTCGGGTTATTGCCAGAGTATGGGGTATACGTTGATACCAAGGGACCACTCAATATGGCCCACGAGAACGAGCGACAGCGCGTATATGAGGAGATTCGGAGACTGAGCGGCCTTGAAGTCGAATCCTGTCCGCAAGGTCTGTCGTTGATCAAGGTCCGGGCTCAAGGCTACCCCAAATCCGAGTTGCTTCCGAGGTTCGCTGAGCTTTTCGCAGAGTTCGCAGGCGATGCGAAGGAGTGGAAGAGATTCTTGCCGGGTTTCGCGCGGGAATGCGTGCGCAAATATGCTGGCAAACTGGAGAAAAGGATGGGGAACCACCTGGGCATTACTGATGAGGTGGCTTCTGGCTTCTGGAACAGCAACCCGGATGAGCGACAGTTCAATTTCACCGGACCACGCAGGCCCTCGTATTGGAATCTAACTGAGGCGCAGCTGCAGGAGCTGGCTGACGAGATGAACAAACTGATTAATGGCGGAAATATCTCGTTCGGCAGGGAGCATAGCGCCATCATTTCACTGAAACTGGAGAGTGATCCCGACAAGCCGCCGGTGCCAGCCGAAACCTGTGAGTTTGATTACACAGAGTTTTGCAACCGCCATAGCAAGGTGTCCGATTCGCTGCAGGCCATCTTTGACCAGGTTGTTGCAAATTTGGAGCCGAAAGTGGCGAACGCAACGCAGGCTGAGGTGTTAAAACCGGTTCGTTGCCTGTGTAGTACGCTAAGATACTCGGGCCAAATAAGTGCCCATCACATCCGTGAGCTACTCGAGCGGGGCGTGCATAGCGCGAATCTTGCCAAGGCCGTTGAAGATGCGACCGGTGTTATGGTGACGGCAATGAGGGTTGATACGCCCACGGGGCCCGACTACGAAGTGTTGTTCGACTATGACATTCCGGCAAAAACCGACGAGTTGTCGCAGTTTTGCCGTGACCAGCTGTATGCGGAGACGGCGATTCGACACATTAAGCACTATAAACATCGCTATTTCGCGCGGTGGATGGTGAGCTGGGTTCTGTATCAAGACCTGCTGCGCAGAGCGGGCAAGAATAGCTCTATGCTTGCCGACGATAGGCATCGAACTGTGTCGCGCAAAGACTTACTGGTCCCACTGAATGGCAACTATCAGGGGCGTCAGGTAGATTTATGCGCTGTGCTGGGTCTCGGCGAACCATTTGCGTACAAGGTCGCAGACGAAGTGGAGCAATATACCGAAGGGTTTATCAAGCTCAGTATTGAGCCGCATCGCTATGTGACAATCACCATTGGCCAGCGTGAATTTATGCTGCTCTTTTAGCAGGAAGGATGGGGGCGCGGATGCGTCCGGCCAGAGCCAGTCAAATTTGACTGGCTTTTTTACAGCTTTCGGTTTGTGGTTTTTGTGGGCTTGACGGGCCGGGGGAAATGCGGTAAAATTGGGGTATATTTAATAATTAACCATTTTGCTTTTGATAACTTGATGCCCGGCACTTCCGGAAGTGACAAGCCAAGATTACAGAGGTAGGAAGGAAAGGATTTTGTACAAAAATGACAGCAAATAACGCGCAAACAGCAGGACTAAAAATTAGGATTCGGCTAAAGGCTTACGACCACCGGATTATTGACCGGGCGGCTAAAGACATTGTGGGCGTGGCTGTGCGCACGGGCGCGACGGTTTCGGGGCCGGTGCCTCTGCCGACGCGGCGCAGCACGTTTACGGTGGTGAAGAGCCCGCATGTTTACAAGACGGGCGGCGAGGCGTTTGAAATGAAGGTGCATAAGCGCTTGATTGATATTACGAATGCCACGCCCAAGACGATCGACAACTTGCAGAACTTGTCGTTGCCGGCGGGTGTGGATGCCGAAATCAAAATGTAAGCAATAAAACCGCGGGAACGCTAGCACGAAAGGTGGGCGAAGAAGTGAAACAAGACATGAAGAATCTAAGGCCGAATCGGGGGAGGGCGCGGTTTTTGGAAGAAAATACCGCGCAGAGCGCAGACCGGCATCGGGCGCGGACGTATGCGCGCAACCGCACACGGTTGAGCCGGCGGGGCTTTGACAAGGAGCAGGAAACCGACAGTATGTTTATCCTGAAACTGGTGCTGGTGATTATTGCGGGTTCGTTTTGGCTAAAGTTTGCGCAGATTTTATATATTGGGCCGGTGCCATTGACCGGGTTGCCAGTCGGGTTTTTGATCGGTCTGATTCTGGTGCATTACTTGGAAAAACGATCGCTGAATCGCCGGGTGTTTTTCTCTGTGCTGTTGATTGCAGCGGTTCTGTCGTACTTTTTGCCAATGGGGATTGTGATATAGTTGCTTTTTCGCGCGAGTGTGCTACAATGTAGGAAGAGTCGCTTGACGACCGCGAGGACAGACGAACGTTCGTTTGTTTTTGTATCTTACAATCTCACCAGGAGGTGGCGAAAATGTCGAAAACGCAAGATTTGCGAAAAGTCGTGGAATGTTTTGGGCTGATTGACAAGATCAGCGACAAGGTCAAGATGCAGCTGACGTACTATTTGACAGAGGGCGACTGGACGCCGGAAAGCCCGAGCGACTTGCTGAACCTGATTAGTCGATTGCTGGCCGATTCGGTTGACCAGCTGGAAGAAGAGTGCCCGGACGAATTGGACCACGCAACCACCTTGGTGCGCAGCGAGAAAAACCCGCCCATCGTGAGTAAGCTCGAGCGCCAGAATAGGTCACAGATCGTGCAGCCGACTCAGGGGCAAGTGTTCTGGGTGCATTATCCCGATCCCGACAAAACCAACGGCAGCGAACAGGGCAAAACCCGGCCCTGCGTGGTGGTATCAAACGAATTGAACAACAAGTTTTGCACAACCGTAAACGTAGTGCCTTGCACCAGTTCGCGCAATGCCCTCTTGCCATCGCAAACAAAGGTTGACGCACAGCTCAAGGTATTCCTAGCGCCCACCATCACGATGGCCGAACAGATTGACACGGTCGAAAAGACGCGTCTGAGGGAGCCGATGGGATTTCTGTGTGCCGACGACCTAGACGAAGTGCTGCGGACCATACATATCCAGACGTCGCCAAAAATACGCCCGAAAGAACGCCCCTGAAATCAGGGGCGGTTTTCTTAACGTACTTTCGGGACGTTTTTTGGACTAACGGGAGGGCTAGCAAATAAGAGATTCGAGATAGCCGGTATCAACGCACTTGATGGCGTCTAGCACGTTCGTGGTGTAGGTATGAGTGGCGTCATGGGAGCTTTTTTCGCAATCGGCAAGCTCAAATATGTGGCTCATGAATGCCCGCAGATTTCTCTCGAATCTTACGAGTCTTTGGTCGATTCTGAGACCGAGATGCTCGAGCACCTGTTCGCGAGGCGCATTCTCAATGGCGTGCAAGGTGCTTAGAGAGTTGCACAATACTATTAATGGGTCTTGGGTAGCCATATACAGGTCGTGTCGCTGGTGGCTGTGAGCACCACCACTCTCGAGTAGCCCGCTGGCTATTGTAGCGAGGGCTTTGTCGATCAACCGGTATGGGTCGCAGTCCTCGGTCTGGCAGAGCGTTAAGACACTCGGGGCAATGATGCTCCTAAAATGATCTGTCGATTCAGATATTTGTTGCTCGTATTTACCGGACTTGCCGAACATTAGTATCACGTCTTCCATAGTGGGCGTGAGATGAGAGATTTCCCCTCTCTGGTTGATCTCCTCAATTCTTTTCGGCAGAGCGTATAGTCCAGCCTTCTGGGCCACGGCGATCGAAATGGTCTGGCAGACCACCTCTCCCAAATCCTTGTAATAGGGCTGGTATAGACTCCTGAGCAATGATGACATTAAAATCACCCTTTCGGTTTAGTGTGGGCAGGCGGCAATGGTAGCGTCCAATTTGTAATGTTCAACAAATATAGGTCGCTACAACGCTTGTCGCACCTACTCCGTGGCCCTATTGTAGCACACATGCATGGAAATGTCAATATGTCGCAGATGTTTTCCATGTGATATGATAAAGGCATGAAAAGATACAAACCGAGCGAAATCGAACCGAAGTGGCAGAAAAGGTGGGAAGAATCAGGGGTGTATAAGGCCGAGGATTTCTCCGAAAAGCCCAAAAAATACGTGGCGGGGCAGTTTCCGTATCCGTCGGGGGCGGGATTGCATGTCGGGCATGCCCGGGTTTATGCGATTGTGGATGCGGTGTCGCGGTTTTACCGCCAGCTGGGCTATAATGTGCTGAACCCAATTGGCTGGGATACTTTTGGTCTGCCGGCCGAGAATTATGCGATTAAAACCGGCATTTCGCCCCAGTCGGCGACCAAGACAAACATTGCGAACTTCAAGAAGCAGTTCAAACGATTAGGGATTTCGGTGGATTGGAGCCGCGAGATAAACACTTCGGATCCGGAGTATTACAAGTGGACCCAGTGGATTTTTACGCAGTTATTCGAAAAAGACTTGGCTTATCGGGCGGAGAATTATCAGTGGTGGTGCCCCAAGGACAAAACGGTGCTGGCGAACGAACAAGTGGAGGGCGGGCATTGTTGGCGTTGCGGTTCGGTTGTGGAAAAGCGCAAGATGAATCAGTGGTTTTTTAAGATTACGGACTATGCCGAGGAACTGCTTGCCGACCTGGACCAGTTGGATTGGCCGGAAAAGATCAAAACCATGCAACGGAATTGGATTGGCAAGAGCGAAGGCGCAGAGGTGGAGTTTGAGGTCGTAGACGGGGCAGATGCACGTAAGATCAAAATCTTCACTACCCGGCCGGATACGATTTATGGAGCGACGTTTTTGGTGTTGGCGCCGGAACACCCGCTGGTGAATGACCTGACGAACGATCTGACCCGGCCGGAAGTGGACAAGTACCGGCAAGAAGCGATGAAAAAATCGGAGATTGAGCGGCAAGAAAACAAAGAAAAAACAGGGGTGTTCACCGGGAGTTATGCCAAAAACCCGCTGAGTGGCGAAAAGATGTCGATTTGGGTGGCCGATTACGTGCTGATGGGCTACGGCGAGGGGGCGATCATGGCGGTGCCGGCGCACGACGAGCGGGATCTGGAGTTTGCCGAAAAATTTGATCTGCCCGTCAAAGAAGTGATTAAACCACCAGCGAACTTTGCTGGCGGATGCTACACCGGCGAGGGCGAGATGATCAACTCCGGGCGGTATGACGGCAAGCCTAGCGCCCAGGCAAGGGAATTGATTGTCAGATTACTCGAAAAAAACGGCCAGGGTCAAGCCAAAACTACCTACAAGATGCGCGATTGGTTGATTTCCCGCCAGCGCTACTGGGGTGCGCCAATTCCGGTCGCCTACGATGCCGATGGCAAACCGCACGCGGTTCCGGAGGATAAACTGCCGGTAGTACTGCCGGAAATCACCGACTACCAGCCGGACGACAGTGGCCATTCGGCACTGGCAAAAGTGCCAGAGTTCACGCAAGTTGAGTTGAATAGCGAGGAGATGACCCGAGAGACCGACACGTTGGACGGCTTTGCCTGCTCCAGTTGGTATCTGCTGCGCTACTGCGACCCGCGCAATGAGTTCAACGCTTGGGACAAGACCAAGGCGGATTATTGGAGTCCGGTGGACGTTTATGTCGGCGCCGACCATGCCGTCCCGCACCAGTTGTACGTGCGGTTTTGGGCCAAATTCTTTGCTGACCAGGGACTGACCAACTTCCGCGAACCAATTAAATCGCTGCTATACAGCGGCTATATTAACGCCGAAGACGGCACCAAGATGAGCAAAAGCAAGGGCAACACGATTGATCCGCTGGAAGTGGTGGATCAGGGGTACGGCGCGGATGCCCTGCGCACTTATATTCTGTTTATCGGACCGTATCAGATGGACGAACCGTGGAGTACCCGGGGGATTGGCGGAGTGTATCGCTTTTTGAACCGGACCTGGAACTTGGTGCAGGAGTTTTTGGAAGCCCCGCGCGACGCCCTGGGCGACCCGGAGGAATTGCAAAAAACCCAGCACAAAACCATCAAGAAAGTGACTGACGACCTGCGCAAAAACAGCTTTAACACGGCGATTGCGGCACTGATGGAATACGTCAATGACCTGTACAAGATTAAACTGCGCGGTTTTGACGAGGAGTACTGGCGCGGGGCTTTGACAACTTTGGCGCAGCTATTGGCGCCGTTTGCGCCACACATGGCGGCGGAATGCTTTGAACTACTGGGGCGGAGCGACACGATCGAAGACGCTGGCTGGCCGAGCCATGACGAAAAGTACCTGACTTCCGCGCAAGAAGAGGTTGTGGTGCAGATTAACGGCAAAGTGCGGGCCAGATTGACATTGCCGGCGGAAGAGTTGCAGGACGAAAAGGGCCTGCTAGAAAAGGTCCTGGCCGAGCCACGAGTGAGCGAATTAACAGATGGTGGCAAAAAAGTTCTCAAAACCATCGTGGTCCGTGGCGGCAAGATGGTAAACTTGGTTGTAGAATAGTCTAACCGTTGTTTTTGTTAAGAAATCGTGCTATAATCCACACTAGCGTGGCGTAAAACACCGCCACGGGCAGGTTTTACATCATAGAATACGAAAAGGAGTGAGCGGCATGGAAGGCGCCGAAACCAGGCCGAGGCTGTTGGATGATGCAGGTATTACTCTGGTGGAAAGAACCGTTCTTTTCGCATCTGACAGGATTGAAGGAAGCGGAGAAAGATTCGTACTAATTGGACAGATGCCCGGCGAGGGCATGGATGGCCTAATCAGCTTTGAGCTAAAAGGACTGCGCGACGAGCAGCGGGCGAATCCTGTGCCCCTGACCACTGTTGGGTGGAAGCACTATTCTGACTACATTCGTGCGAGCATCCCGCGCGAGTCCACAATTGAGAGTCTGGCAGAAATGCCCAGTCGCGTTTACCGCAAGCTGAAAAACGTGATGGTTTTCCGGACGGCAAGGGGCAGCTTGTTTAGTATCTACGAAGGCAATCAGGTTTACGACCGCCACATGGGGCAACTGGATACCGAGGCAACAGCTCGAAATCAAGCGTCGGTGCAGTTGGCGATTGCCGAAGCTCTGGCGTGGCTACACCCCGGCGACGAAACCGCAAAGCAATCCGTTGACGTGATTCGCTCGTCGCTAGGCAGCACCGACTATCTGCCAGAGATTGCCTTCGCAACTCGCAGATGGTTGGCGATGCAACAGGAGTCGGCCGAAGACTCGGCCAAGAAAGGGGAGTGCGCACAGTGAAAGGCTTTACTAACCTAGACTGCTACGTCAAGGAGTACAACCATACGGCGGTTCTCTATCAAGAGGAAGCTGTTGCGCTACTAGCAGTATTGCGCGAAGTCCTAAAGGAAGTCGGCGACCCGAGCAAAGGTACGGTGGTAGTTTACTCGCAGCGATTCAACCTAGAGCCACAGCCGGTGATTGTCTGCAATCTAGCCAAGGGGCCATATAACCCGGAAGGCACAGCCATCGCAGTTGCCGACAACTTCTTGATGCCGCTGAGCGAATATCTGGCGCGAGCTGCTATCAATGCGGTTGTCGAGTCACCCTATGTTAGTCGAGTAGCTTATACTGCCAACTACAAATCCGGCTTGGTGTCCGTTCAAGATGCAGACGGGCATTGGCTCATTTCACTCATTCTGCGCTCAAAGAAAGGCAGATTTATCGTGAGCGTTTGCGTGGAGCCGAATGACCCGGGCAGCGATTTCGATTTTTCGGTGGAAGGCGATGAATTCGACAAATGCTATATCGACTGCGAAAGGATTCTATTGGCGATTGGCGAAGCCCTATTGACTATGCGACAGACCGACCACGAGGTCAAGAGGTGTATGGAAAAATTAATCAAGACTCATCCGCATGCGAATAGCATCCGGGCATTGGTGCGCACAATCTTCGGCGAAAACCCGGATTCATTGCCGGAAATAACTGCCTGGCAGGACTGGTACAACGACCTGAAGCTCTGCAACGAATTTTCCAAGTACTACATGGAGTAGTGTGTACTTTTCTATTAAAATTAACACCGCTGGGCAGCTACTTGCCCGGCGGTTTTTCTTGTGCGGAATCTCGCGAAAAATCTCCGAAATCCTCTTGACATGTTTTTGCCGAGCATATATACTACTATCATAAGCAGTATTGGGAGCATAATTGGAGGAAGCTAGGATATGTCTTTAAGCCTTGAGGGCAATAGATTTGGCAAAGGTAGAATCGGTGGATACAGAAACCCATTAGTTCGCCCAAGGTCCGGAGCTTTACGCTTACAAAGTATGTTCTTGAGCAGGAGCACTTGGGTATTCACTCCAGCTGCCTATCTTTCCTTACTACTCTTAGTCCTGCTATTCCCCGGCCTGTTCTTTTCTTTGAACGGCACCTCCCACGCTGACTCAAGTGGTAGCTACACCTACGACCTAGCACTAACCACATCAGGAGACATCAACCTCAACATCACCCCATCTTCCACTGGCAGCATCTCTTCCGGTACTATCTCTGCTAACGTGACAACAAATAGCCCAACTGGCTATTTGTTGTCCGTTCAAGCCAAACCCCTGAACAGTGGAACAGCCGGAAACCTTACGAGAGTAGGGAGTACCACCAACCCATTAACCCCCACCACCGGCACCATAGCAAGTCCCGTAGTCTTTACCGCAAGCCTCTGCAACCGCTGGGGCTTTGCAATTCCAACTGCTCAGGCAGTTGGAATTGCAAACGGTTGGAACACCTCTTACGTAGCCCAAAACAACGTCCAAACCAACAGCGCTAGCAATACCTACAAGTACGCCGCCGTACCCACTAGCCAAACCACCATCAGAAACCAAACCACCCCCACCGGTGGAACCACCCAAAGCACCAACCTCTACGTTTCCGCCTGCGCCGGAGGCACAGGCGGAAACCCACCCACAGGCACCTACCAAGGCATCATTACTCTCACAACCACAACTACCTCCTTGCCCACACCAACCATAACATCAATATCCCCAACCAGCGGCACCACAGCCGGAGGAACCACCATCACCATCACCGGCACTAACTTTGGAACAAGCGCTAACCCCAACCTCACCGCAGCCTACATCGGTGCTACCCGAACCAACAACGGCTCCTCCGCTAGCACCTGGACTGGCGGATACCCTTGCACTAACCTAACCGTCCTTTCCCAGACCAGCGCTACCTGCAGAACATCTGCAGGTAGCGCTGGGATCTATGACTTCTCCATCGACAGCAAAGGCGGATGGTACACCAAAACATCAGCCTATACTTACGAAGAGCCACCAGAGCCGCTACAAACCCTAACTCTCGCCCAATGCGCTAATATGCCCATGGGTTCCATCAAGAAATTCTACGACGAACGAGACAAAAAGGTGTACCACGTCAGAAAAATGCCCGACGAAAAGTGTTGGATGATGGACAACCTAGCCTACGCTGGGGGGATATCCAATGGTGGAACTAATACCTACGGAGACTCCCACACCCTAACCTTTGCAACCGCAACCAACACGGCCGGAGGCAGTGCTTGGACAACAGCAACCGGCATCACCACCCGCTTCGTCACCACCAACAACTTCACGGGCTCAGACCAAAACAGCTCTGGTGGCCAACCGATCCAAAATACCACGGCAACTCTAAGTAATGGCACCCAATGCACCGCTAGTGTGACCGGTTCTGCCCCTGTGAACAGTAAGTGCCTATCCTACCTCTACAACTGGTGCTCTGCTGCAGGCCTAGATAGCACGACCACCCCCACTTGCGCAGCTGCTACCAATACCGGAACCGGACCAGGCTATGTAGGCTCTACCGCAGGCGGTGGTATGGGCACTATAGGTAAAACTGGCGGTAAGGGCGGTGAGAGCAAAGGCAATACCAATGCTGGCAACCCTGCAGGTGTTAACTCCACCGCTAACGGCACTATCTGCCCAGCAGGTTGGAGGTTGCCAGTGGGTAGGGACAATACAACTGGTTCCTCAAACGATGCTAACAATGACTGGGCCATCCTAAATGGCTCTATGAGTGCCGGAACTTTGTCCGCAGCTAACGCCAGCGCAGGAACTGGGTATAGGGAGAACTGGCAACCGAATGCCACTTCCGGCGGTAATGAAACGTGGCGATCCTCTTTTGGTGCCGTTTCCGCTGGAAGCCTCTCCCCGGACTACGGGCTGATTAGTCAGTCCACAGAAGCTGAGTGGTGGTCATCGTCACTAAGTAGTAATTACGTCTATTATGCGTATACGAACAGCACTAGCATCATTCCCGGTATTTACGGTCATAGAAAGTACCAAGGGCGTGCTGTCCGTTGCGTCATGGATTCCCCTCCCACCTACCTCCAAGAACTAACACTGGACTACTACAACACCCTAAGCGTTGGCGACACACTTACCCTCAAAGACGCTCGTGACAACAAGTCTTACCACCTGAAGAAAATGCCCGACAACAAACTCTGGATGATGGACAACCTAGCCTATGCCGGAGGAACCTCCAATGGTGGAAGCAACTACTTCGGTGATGAACACGCGTTAAACTTCGTGAACGCAACAAGTGCTTCCCCCTGGACAACCGCGACAGGAATAACCACTCGCTACGTGACGACTAACAACTACACCGGCTCTGACCAAAACAGTTCCGGTGGGCAGCTGATCCAAAACACCACAGCAACTTTGTACAACGGCACCCGGTGCACCAATAGTGTGACGGGCTATTCACCCACGGATAGTAAGTGCCTATCCTACCTCTACAACTGGTGCTCTGCTGCAGGCCTAGACGGCACTACCACTCCAACTTGTGCAGCAGCCACTAACACCGGCACAGGCACAGGCTATGCAACAACCGGCGTGATAGGCAAGACTGGCGACAAAGGCGGTGAATCCAAAGGCAACACCAACGCTGGCAACCCAAGCAATGTCAACTCCACCACCAACGGTACTATCTGCCCAGCTGGTTGGAGATTGCCAGTAGGCACAAATAACTCAACCGGATCGGCAAACAATGCCAACAACGAATGGGCTATCCTGAATGGCTCGATGCGCAACGGTACACTATCCGCAGCTAATATCAGCCAAGGAACTGGCTATGTAGAGAACTGGCAACCCAATGCAACATCTGGTGGTAACGCCACTTGGCGTTCCTCCTTTGGCGCCGTTTCTTCTGGGTACTTCTACCCAGGCACCGGGCTGGGCAGTCAGTCCCTGGACCTCTTCTGGTGGTCATCGTCGCTGCTCAGCAGCACCAATGCCCACCGTACAATCGTCCTTGATACAAGTGTCTACCCAGGCACGAGCTACGGCAATAAGTACGTCGGGTATGCAGTTAGGTGCGCTTTCCCGTAGTAGCCTCTGTTCCGTCCAGCCTTGAAAAAGAAAGGACAAAGCGAGGTGGGCAAAAGCTGGACAAGGAGCATAGCGAAACTAGCACTTATGTTATAATTAAACTATGAACGGATTAGACCTACGGATTGTGGCGATTGTGGTGGTGGCGGCGCTTGGGCTAGTGCTGGGGGTGAGCATTCTTCTTTCTGGTACGCCCAGACATCATAAACGCGGTCTGGTGTTTTTTGTGGAGTCGCTGTTGGCTGCGGTTTATGCGGCGGTGGCGATTGGGCGCTTGTCTGGCGATCCGAGTGTAGCGACCGGGAACGGGCTATACATTGCCGCGACCGGTGTATTTATACTTACAATCTTTCTGCATATGGTGCTTTCGCTGATTTCGGCGCAGAAGTCTAGCACAAAGCGGGGGCGGAAAGCCCACAAGGTTTTGATAAGTAGCATTGCTGCTGTTTTGGCATTGGTGTTTACCTTCAACTTACTGCTGCCGCTACTCGGCAACTTTAGCCTGATTTGGTTGGGGCCGATTGGCTTTAGTATTGTGGCCGTAGCTGTGTATGTGGCAACCTTGCGCTACGAGCTGTTTGCGGTGCGGCCGCTGGTGATTCGCGTGGTTTCGTACTGTTTGATTGTGGTGGGAATCGTGATTGTATACCTGGTGGTAATGACGGTTGTTTACAAGTTCCTGTTCAAGATTGAGCAGCCGTCCTGGGAGCTGTATTCGGTGAATATCATCATGATAATAATCGTGGTGATGTTGTTGCCGCTGATTAACGAAGTGAACTACTTTTTGAACAAGTTTGTATATGATGATGAATACAACGTGGATGAGTTGGTGCGCCGGGTGAATCAAACGTTGCTGCGGACTCACGATATGGAACAATTATTGAGTGCCGTTGCGAAGGACCTGAATGAAACGCTCAGCACGTCGTATGTTTACTTTACGATTTTTAGCGCCGATGGCGGAATTGCGATGGTGGCGGGGCAGACCAAAGATAGGCTGAGCTACGAGGAAACCAAAGAAGTCAGTGAGTTGGTGCGAAACGAAAAGTCGCCCAAGGTGATGACGGTGGACGAGGTGACTTTGCGGCTTGCGGGCGCTAAGAACTGCGTTGAGACTTTGCAACGACATAGAGCGGCTTTGGTGGCAAAATTGGTGGCCTATGAAGGGACAAAAGAAGTGCGAGAGCAAGTGGTAGGTTTTGTGCTGATTGGTCACAAGGAACGCGGCCGGCGGATAATTCAAAAAGATATTGATGCGATTAGCACGATTGCGAACCTAGTGGCGATTGCCGCCAAGAATATCGACTATTACAGCAAGTTGCAACGTTAGGGATTGCCTAGTGTGCGAGTGCTGGGCGGATTCTTATGGCGAAGCCGCCGCCGGCTGCCATGAAGATATTTAGCGAATCGGAGCTGCGTACATGCTGCTCGTTGATGTCAATGGCCAGTGGGTTGTCGCGGAAATGAGTATCCGGAGCATCTTTGTGGATTTCGGCAATGTATTCAACTTCCGGCTCCAGGAAGTCGAGATATAGGTTGATGGTGCGGGCGTTTTCGTCGGTGATGCCGCCCACAAACCAATTGGGCGAGTTCAGGTCTTTTCTGGCGATCACAAAGTAGTCGCCGACCTCGCCCAAAAGCGGCACGGACTTTTCCCAAGTTGTGGGCACGTCTTGGATGAATTTGAAGGCTGGGTTATTGTCGTAGTAGCGCGGGCGACCGGAAACCATTTCCATTGGGCTGAAAATCGTCACGTAAAAGGCCAGTTGGCGGGCGAGAGTGGAGGTGACGCGCTTGACGGAATTGGTCAGATCAAATAACCCCGGGGTCATGTCGAAACTGCCGGCCAGCATACGCGTGAATGGCAGGACCGTGAAATGCTCGGGGGTGATTCCACCGCCTTCGTATTCTTGGCCACGTGCGCCTTCCCGCACCATCAGGTTGGGCCAAGTGCGTTCGATGCCGGTGCCTTTGATTGGCTCGTGAACGTCCAGCATGATTTGGCGTTTGGCGCATTCCTCTACGACTTTTTGATAGTGTTTGACGCCGAGTTGACTGTGGTGGTAATCGCGTTTGCCCAACATTGAGCCGGCATAGCCTGTCTTGAGATAGTGGATGTCGAAACCTTGCAGATAATCTAGCGCTGTTATCATCTGCTGCTCGTAGTTTTCTATATTGCCAGCGGTTTCGTGGTGGGCGACAAGTTGTACATTTTGCGAGCGGGCGTAGTTAATCACGCGCGGGAAATCCAGGTCGCTCTGGGGCGAGGTGAAGTCAAAGTTGGCACCATCACCCATCCAGTCGCCCTCCCAGCCTGGATTCCAGCCTTCTAATAGCAGCGCTGGGATGCCCAACCGCTTGCAGGCGTCGATATATTCCATGGTGTTTTCGGTATTTGCGCCGTGCCGATCGCCGGAAGCCCAAGTCATTTCGCCAATATGCAGCGCCCACCAGATGCCCATGAACTTGATTGGCTTGACCCAAGAAAAATCGTTTTTGGGGTTGGGCGGGTCGTTCAAATTAAGGACCATGCGGGACTTGGTTAGGTCCACCGCGTTGTGGGCGATGATCAGCACGCGCCAGGGTGTTTCGAACGGCAGATTGACTTGGGCTTTTGAGCCGTCGGCCAACGGTGTGATATCGGAAACCAGTTTACCGTTTTCTAGTTTGATATTCATGGAACCATAATTATATAGAGCGGCTTCGTGGATTGATACAAAACTACCGGAGGTTGAGTGAATAGTTAGCGGAGTGTGAACGGGCGCCGTAAGGGAAAACAATGGTGTGTTTTGGTATAAGTATTCGTAGCGATCGGGCTGATAAGCGGGGATCCACCAGGCTGTGCTGTTGACGTCAATGGCGAATTCCGTGTCTTCTCGCACGGCGATGATGTTATCGATATTGTTCTGCGCGGGGAATTCATAGCGAAAGGCCACACCGTCGTTAAAAACCCTGAAGCGCAGAGTAAATAGGCGGCCGGGTTCGGTTTTTTCTTCCAGGTACACGGCAATTTCGTTGTAGTTATTGTGGATTTCTGATTCTTCGCCCCAAAAGGTTGGCCAGGTTTCGTCGTGGCCGCGCGAATGGTGGCGGACGATTTCCAGGTTGTCGCCAAATGGTGGTTGGCCGCGGAATTCGAAACCAAGGCGAGATGGGCGGACGATTTCTTTGCCGTCTTTTTCTACCGAATAGTGTGGTTGGCCGTTTTGTAGTGTAAAAACTAGGCGGATTCTGCCGTCTGGCGATTGATGCTCGCAGGATTGTCCGCTGGTTTTTTTGTGCGGTTTTTCTTTTGTGTGCCTGCCGAATAATCTGCTGAATAATCCCATACTTAAGCATTATAGCAGCCCGCGGCTTGTTTTGGCAAGCGCCGATGTGGTATAATGCGGGCTGTATTGGGGAATCGCCAAGCGGTAAGGCACTAGGTTCTGGTCCTAGCATTCGGGGGTTCGAATCCCTCTTCCCCAGCCAAGCATCGGAAATTTATTTTGTAAGGTGTTATTTGGATTGGAGCTTACTGAAAGTTTTTGATTAAGAAAGTGATGCTACGCTCGATAACTTCTTGTGCTTCGTCATATGTCCATTTGCTATGTTTGTAATTCTCGAAGTAGTCGATTGTATGATTATGTTGTGTGTTATCGCATATTGCCTTACGGTTTTTTGAGTTGACGTACTCATCTTGGCCACATTGAATGATGTAGGCGGGCATAGTACATCGCTTCAGTTTCTCTGGGATGTTCATAGCATGTGCCTCTGTCCAGAATGAGTCTTGAACCCGCTGGCCGTCTTCTTCGGCGAAGCCGGTGCCACTCGGTTGATATGGGTCGATGCTTGCGTCTGGCACCCATGCTACGAATGATGTTAGCCCTGGGACGTCAGAACCGACGCATATTACGGTTGCGGCGCCCATGCTTTGGCCGAATAGTGCCACTTGGTACTCTTGGCCTAGAAAGTGGTGGACAATGGATTCGGTGGTTTGCACCCAGTCGATAAAGCTAGACGCGAACCAATTGCCTTCGGAGTTGCCGGAGCAGTATTGGTCGAAACGAAAACTACTGATGCCCAGCGGTTCCAGTTGACGTGCGATGTCAACAAAGTGACGACTGGGCCCTATAGAAGTGCCCCGGAAGCCGTGACAGAATACTACGACTTTTTTCCCGCCCGCGTCATGAAAGACTGTGTTTAGTTTGTGATGATTGAATTGTTGCTCATTAATTATTTCCATGAGTATAGTATATCATTAAGGTACCGGATCCGGCTCAAATGCCCAAGGGATGGCTTCGTCGAAAGAAGATGTGTATCTATCCGGGTTGCCGAATTCTTGACCGGATAATGTTGAATAGCCAATTCCCCAAACCTTTTTACCGTCTTTGCTGAGGACCCAAGCGTTGTTATATCCTTCGGTTATCATGCCGACGTTGCCAGCAATGTTGGCCATAGTTGACAAAGTTGGTGTAGTCCTAGGGCTGATATCTTGCGTGAAAGTCTCGTTATTGTCATTATACCCCGCCCCCCAAATGTCGTTGCCGACCACATACATACCGCGGTCTGCCCCTGCTTCAATATCGCGCACATTAGTGACCGTAGCTTGGACGGGAGTTGTTTGGGTGGCCGTAGAATTATTGCCCAGCATTCCGTATAAACCCCAGCCCCAATTCCAAACTGTGCCGTCGGTCTTGAGTGCCATCACGAAGCCGTTGCTAGCATAGCCGCCGTAGCTGACTTGTTTGACATTAGACAGGCCGCTGACTGGATGCGGCAGGCTAGTTGTTGCATTCGTGGCGGTTGTGTTGCCATAGGCCATCTGGCCTTGGTTGTTCATACCCCAAATATATACTTGCCCGGCGCTTGTCGCCGCTGCGCCGCCGGTCGCACCGACGTCAACTTGTACGAATGGTGCACCTGTGGCGTTTGTGATTTTGGTTGGGACTAGTGTGTCGGTGGTTGAACCAGTTCCTGTGCGATAGCTGGTGCCGGAGCCCCATGTATATACGTTGCCATCCGACCCAATCGCGGCGAATTGAACGTCATACGATGCATCGGATCCGGTTGAGCCGTCGATTTGAGAAAATGTGACGCCGTCCGGCATGATGACACTGCTGGGCGCCGTGCCGTCGCCGGTCTCGCCGCCATTTCCCAATGCGCCATCAAGATAATTTCCCCAACAGTATGCGGTTCCTGCACTATTGATAGCGCAAGATGAGTTATAACTGCCAGCAATGTCTATTGCGGGCAGTCCGCCTAGGTGTTCTTGATCGATACGAGTGACGGCGGGCAGCGACGCTGCGCTGGTGGTGTTGCCTTGTCCGCGTTGACCGTCGATGTTGTAGCCCCATGTCCATACCGAACCGTTGGTTCCGAGTGCAATGCCATGATACATACCGTTGGCAATTCTCTTGAAGTTCCAGACTTCGATTGGCACAACCAGAGTGACCGCGTTGCCGTAATTATTGATTGCGGAGTAGACTACGTTGTATGTGCCGACTTCGCTTGGATCAAACCCGCCATCGTTGGCGATGGACATCTCGCACGGACTGCCGACGGTGAAAGAGCAGGTGCCGAGTTTTTTGTCTGTACCCGTAATAATACTCTGTAAGTAATTTTGTTTGCTGGTGCTGTCGTTCGCGACTTGATCTAAGAACGGTTGGGTATTACCAATGACGCTTAGATCTGGGTTGGAGCCGCCGGTGGTCATCGCGGAAATGTACGGATGGATTTGCTCGCGCCAATTAAGCGCTACGTCGCCGCGTGCTCCCGAGCTAACGCCGAAGTTGATGATGATATTTTCATAACTCGGCGGCGTGTTTGAGGGCAGATAGACTACGAATTTGTAGTTATAAGTTTGGGAAGCTTTAATTGCTGTTTGCTTGCCCAAGGTATCATCGGTGCCTGTACGAGCCGCCGTCAAAACGTCGGTCATGCAGACTGGTGAAATGCCGGCGTCTGTGCCGGGGAAGCTAGATGTGCAACTTGAGCCGTTGAGCGATGCGATTGCGGAGGGCGAAGTCGTAGTTGAACCGGCTAGCATCGCTGACAGTTCCGTGTCGATTGTGCTGTCGGAAATGCTGGCTGGGTATAGTAGAATTTGCATGGGGTTGGGTATTGGGGCCACTGGTTCGGTGTAGACTATATTTGCGCAGGCTTGTGCGTAGGGCGTGCTGACCGATTGCGAAAAAGCGTTGCCAGCTGTTTGGGTGATGAACGTTTGCGAGACAGTGTCCCAGAAGCCAAAAACCATTGTGCTGCTGCTAGGATTGCATCTAGCCGCTGGTTGGTAATTGGCCAGTAGTTCACCAGTGGTTGAACTTGCAGCGACAAGCGCCGAAATTGTACCGGAAAAGTTACCATTCGCGATTCCGTTATTGTTTCTTGCGCCCAGGTAAATGCTCTCCGGTGTTGTGATTAATGTGCCCGTGGTGCTAGCAGCCGATTGGTTATTGATAATTAGCTGACCGCCTACAGGATTAGTCGTCAACATAAATGTAGCCGGATCGCCGCTTGTTAACAAGTTCAAACTAACACTACTATTCAGTGTTTGAGTCCCTAGGCCAGCGTGCCAGGTTTGTGCTGACAGCAGACAGCTTAGCCCAGTTGTTGTGCTGTAAATGTAATAATTGCTGTTGTTGTTTGCATTGGCTCCAACTAAGTAATTGGCTGCGCCGAGATTGAGCAACCCTCCGCAGTCCTGTTGTGCGTCCACTTGAACGGTCAGGTTGTTTGAAGTCATGATGCCGGTATCTATGTAGTTTGTGCCGTCGAAGACGATTCCGTCGCCGTTAGGTAAAAGACTAACGAATGGTGTTGTGGGATCTTCTGGTGGCATATATTCGCTTTCGATCCATGCTGCAATCCGGTCTCCGGTATAGTTAGTATAGTTCGTTGTTCCGGTGTTGGCCAATGTGTAGGAAAAACTCTGAATGGTGTTAGGCTGGATTCTTAGCCCAGTGCTTCCTTGGTTTTGGCCGTAGCAATTCATATTGTCGCAGCGCGGGTCGGACGCATCGCTTGTGGTGATCTCCGGGCTATGTATTAAACTTCCCGGGGTATCGTTGATTTTTAATGTTGCGCCAATATGGAGATTTCCGGAAGTCGCAGTGGCAAAGGAGCCAGACGAATCGCTAAAGAAGGCGAAGGCTGTTCCTAGCAGAGCGGCGATAAACGACAACGAGAAAACTGTTGATAACAGCAAAAACCGACCGTTGCGAGTCGTGGCGCACTTCAGCTCCCGTATCTTCGCTGTTCGCCTGTACATTGTTTTTGTTCCCCTCATTTTTTCGACCCCTTCTATTGATAATTATACCATAATCGTAATTGACAATTACATTTTTTTGTACAATATCTACCCCATTCTACAGGGGTAGATATGTACTTGACTTCCGGAACTTTGAGATTTTAAACGCTAGCGTGGTCTAGCGGCTACTCAGTTTTTTGAGCATCTTTCGGCTAGTAATTGCGGCTGCGGTCATTGCTACGAAGCCCGCACCGAAACCAGCGATGGCTGCGGAATCGCTGTTGGGGCCGAAAGCTCCAGTGTTTGGAGTCCCCGGGATTTGCTGGCCGCCGTTGTCACCCCCATCTCCGCCACCTGTGTTGCCGTCATCACCCCCATCTCCGCCACCTGTAGTAGTATCAACAGTGATATTCACCGTGTTGGACGGAGCAGAAACGTTTGTGCCGTCGGTTTGCGTTGCAGTCAGTGAATGGTCGCCGTCGACAAGCGGATTTGTAGCTTGGCAACTCCAGGTGCCGTCAGCTGATACAAAAGCTGTGCAAACGATCTGGCTATTTTCGTCAGTGACGGTGACAGTTTCGGTTGGGTTGCCGACCCCAGAAATGGTCGGTTGATTATTGTTGATGGTCGATCCGTCAGCTGGTGTGATGATTGCTGGAGCTCCTTCTGGGGCAGCTTGGAATTGAGCCATTGTGGTTTGTCCGCCGGTGGGCGTGGCAGCTACTTGCAGAGTTCCGGCTAGCGTGCCGTACGGGACAGTGATATTGGTGTTGGCTGGCAGGTTGCCATTGGCGTCGGTATGTACTATGATTGCCGTACCAACGTTGGCACCACTCATATCCATAAGCTGTAGGGTAATTTCTGTGTTTGCGGGCCAGCCACCCCCATTGATATACGTATCTTGGCCGACTACTGTGTTCGTCGCCGACAGGGTAATATCGCCGCTTTCTGTTGTGCTGGTGCTGTTTGGGCCCACCGTGGAAGTAGCTAATTTTACCGTTGCCACTGAGTTGGCTGCAGGGGCAGCTTGCGGCGAAATACTTATTGGGGCAGCTAGGGGGGCAGCAGGGCTCAGTATATCGATCTGTACCGCGCTCACAGCGTGGATGCCGCCAGCCGAGTTCTGGGAGTTAATTGTGATAGAAGCTACGCCGTTGATAATCGCAAACACGTCGGGGAGCTGATTAGTTAGTGCTGCAACCACGCCGCTCGTCAATTGCCCGGCATCGGTAATGACTGTCTCGGCCGTCGAGAGCAACGTGGCAGTTAGCCCTTGAATAGTGGACGTCAAACCGCTCAATACCGGGTCCAAAATAGACACCAAGCCAGTACCATTGATCTCGATTGGCGCCGATGCATCGAGCAGATCTGACACGGATCCGTCGAAGGACAATTCAACGCCCGCGGTGCCGAGTATCCCAGCATCGACACTTGCCCCGCCGCTAATGTCAACAGCCAGATTATCCAGTGCAGTATTCACTAGGTCGTTGATCTGGTCTTGTAAGCTAGCCAGAGCCGACGCGACTTGATCCACGATCTCTTGTAGCACATCTGCTGTTAGCAACTGCGAGTCAACCGGCAAGTTATTAAGGTCGATGAGTTGCGCCAGGTCCACACTAATTGAGCCGTTGCTCAGGTTGATACTAACGCCATTTAGTGTGACTGTCTGCGACAGAACCGACGAAAGAGCCGCTTGCAGGTCAGTGTCGTCTAGTGTTGCCGAAAGGTCAACAGTCAAGACCCCCAGGCTATTCAAAGCTCCCTCCAGAGTATCTATAATATCTTCTTGGAGACTCTCGACAAGCCCAGTTACAATAGTACTTATGTCGCCGATGGCATCATCAACAGTTTGCACTAATCCGCCAACTAGCGGTGAAGTGATATTCAACTTAGCGCCAGCAATGCTGTAGTCAAGACATTGGCTAGGTGCGTTCATGTCAGCGCATCCGTTCGCCAAAGTTGCGCCAAGGCTGGCATCCATATGTGCCACACTCGTAACGGCGTCTAACTCTAAGCCCGCTTCCGAAAGCAAAGTCGAGGTGACGGCGCTCGGCAGAATCTCGGTCAAGTCGAGTGCCGCATCGGCCGGAAAACCGTTTTGCCCGGTCGTGTCTATAATCCCATCCGAGTTTACGGCGCCAGTTGCCGCGCGGGAAATTCCGCCGGGCAAAGCTTGCGCGTATTGCCCAACAGCGCCCAGTTGCAATAAGTCGCCTAGTGGCAAGCTAATAGCCGGCAGTTCAAGATTGATTAAGCCTAGCACCTCGGCATTAAATGGATTCGCCGAAATCACATTCGCCGCGGTTGTGGATGCTGTGTAGTCGGCACTTGCCCCACTAATCTCCACGATCGCACCAAGGTCAATACCCAATAGCGAACCCGCCAAAAAATCTCCGTTGGCACTTGCAGTTCCCCCAGCCGCAGCATTGCTGTCCCGGCTTATATTGACTGCCATAAACCCAACCATCGCGACTGCGCTCGCAGCCGCGGCACAGCTGAGAACCCGTGTCATTTTACGTTGTTTTGCGAATTGCCTAGCAACAGAATCGTGCCGCATAGAATTAGAACTTGTACTTTTTGCCACCACAATAAACCTCCAGTGATGTTATATTTTATGATTTAGATATTTGTTTTTTTCGCAGATTTTTATGTCTAATTCACACTCTATAACCATACTATCATGTGATAGCACAAAACGCAAGCATTTTATTCAAGACCTGTGGAAAACTCGGCCGAGCAACCTATCGCCTGGTATCAATATGCACTGGCCCGACGTCGATTCGAGTACCGTCATCGCCATGAACATTGATTTGCACTTCGTCGATAAGCGAATGGGCCGTATTGATAGCTTCGTCACGGCCGACTTTTTCGTACCACAAACCACCAGTTATCGAAGTAGCAATCGTCAGCATGATGGCAAAAACAATTGAAACAATCAGTCCTGTGCGAGTAGCGCGGCCGAGCTTGGCCGTCAGTAGCGCAGTAGATACAGTAATCCCGATTGACATCACGGTAAAAAGCAGAACCGCCAAAAGAATCGCGCTGGCAATAAAGAGCGGTTTTACGGCAATGTTCACCGTGGCAATGTTCAAAAACCCAATCACCGTCACCGGTATCAGCGCGACCAAGCAGGGAATAAAGGTAATTAGCCCAATCGCGCCAAAGAACCCCAGTATGATACGAAAGGCTAAGTTGCCAGCTGCTGGTGCCACTTTTTGAACTTTTTCACTGGCCGCTCGCCCAGTTGTTTTAGCTTTTTCGGCAAAATCTTGGGCAGAAGCCTTGATTGTTTCGATGTTTATCGGCTCGCCTTTCATGGACAATCTGTCTGCAGCCGTGCGGGCTTCAGGCGCACAAATCCAAACCACGATATATAATATGATAAAAGGAAAGATCGCGGTAAAAATACCTAGAACTACAAATAACACCCGCAGCAAAGTGACGTCCCAGCCCGTGTATGCAGCAAATCCAGAAATCACTCCGCCAATCATGCCGTTTTCCGGGTCGCGGAAATAGCGTTTTTCGGCAAAAGCGCTGCGAACTTTGTCGGCGATGTTTTCGTGTTCATCAGTTTTCTCTGCACTTCGCTTGGAGCTAGACCTTGCGCCAGACCCAGCATTCGATGCGCTGTCTGGCTCTGGGGAAAAATCTTTCGGTTCGCCCAATTGCTCCTTGACCGCCTTCACATCTCCTGGCTTAACCACGTCATTTTTATTAACCCCGCGCTCTGCCAAAATCTCCGTCACGCGGATCTCGATATCCTCGAGCGCATCAGTGGCGTCGCCCAGGCTCTCCTTAATATCGGTCATATATTTATCCAACTGTTTCTTGGCGGACACATCTACTTCGTATGGCACGCCCGCAATATGTATGCGTAAAATCTCGTTCATTTCTGATCCCTTTCTAGTTTACTAATAACATTATTTAACTTGCTAATTGACTCCGCCAGATAAGTCCGGACGCTGCGGCCGTACTCTGTGATCTGGTAGTATTTTCGTGGTGGCCCCTGGGTCGATTCTCGCCATTGATGGGTCAAAAGCCCATCGCGAGATAGCCGCGAAAGCAGTGGATAAATCGTTCCTTCAACGATATCCAGCTCGGCTTGCTCTAGCTGCATCAAAATCTCGTAGGCATAGGCCGGCGTCTCCGTCACTAGCAAAACACATTGCGTTAGCATGCCTTTTCGCAGCTGCACAGTTAGCTCTGCGGCGTAGTCACGCGCTTCCTCTATCTTGTCCATTGTTGCATTCATGCTACCATTATATACAAGGTACTGGGTATTGTCAATACCTATTTTTAACTATCTCAGTTTTGGACTGCCTCCGCCCGTACAATATATCGGTTGAGCATATCATATGAGCCAGAAATCAAGGCTGTGTATCGCTTGCCATCGTTAGGCTGCATCAACATTGAATCATCAGGCGATTTAACGGCCTCGTGGTCCGTCACGGTGTATTTTACCCGTTCGCAATCCGGACTGGTCAGATATACATCGTCGCCAACACCCAGGCGGTCAATGCGCGTGAAGAATAAATTAAGCAGCGAAGTGTCGCCATATACGCGGCGCCCGGCCAGAACTGAATTACCGGTGGTGTTGATTTTGGCACCCGTAAAGTGGGTTATCGCAACATCCAAACTAGAGGCGCCAGAATAAGCAATCACTGGGTAATCAAGATCGATTTCTGGGATCTCGATTCGCCCGATTACTGGACGGCCTGCAATTTTCCAGGTTTCACCCAATTTGCATTTTTCGCTAAAGTCGTTCGCGACCTTGGCAAGAGCTTCATTGGTGTGGTCCACCTTGCGAATTGTAAAAGCGGCATATGCTAGCAGCGATGCGGAACTAACCAGCAGCACGGCGGCGGAAATCGCCAAGCCCTTGCCCTGCCAACTCATACTGGCGCCAATCAAACAGCGCATGGCAATAAAGACTAGCAGTAGAGCCAAGATCGGCAAGGCAATCGCTCGCACCCAACCTCCGGGCTGATTCAGAGCGTCGGCATAGGCTTTGGTAAAATTTGTATTCCAGACGACTTTTCCCAGGTAGTTATCGCGAGTGACCGGCGCCCCATCTGCCTGCATATTATTATCGCCTTTCACAACAAAAATTCGCCCCTCATATTTATCGTTGTCGTCAACTATTTTAATAACCCGGTGCAATGCCGTTTGCCCTTGCATTCCCTCTGCCCGAAAGGCGACAATATCGCCGACTTTAATGTCGTCGAAACCACCATCTCGGGCGACCACCAACCCGTTCACCTGAAAAGTCGGTTCCATTGAGCCGGTAGCAACCATGAATGGGCGAAAGCCAAAAACTGCGATACCGTCGCCGCTTTTTCTTGCAGCAACAACCAGCACTACCGCGCCGATTAGCGCCAATAGGCACAACCCAAAAAAAACGTTAACCATGATAGCAGCAATGCGATTCTTTGGTTTTACTTGTGATTCGTGCCGCGATCTAGCTGGATGGCTTTCTCGAATCTCGCGCTCTCGCATCTATGCTTTCTTTCGACTTCGGCTCACCAGAAACGCCGTGCCAAATACCACCACGGCAGCAAAGCTCATCGCGGCAATCCCGCACAATATGTAGATAGTCGCCATTCCTTCGCCAGATGGCGGCAGTTGGTTGGGCAAAGAACCAGCTCCGGTGTTCGGCGTATACGGGACCCGAGGAGTGTCTTCTGAGCATTCCGGCCCCACGGATACGTCCAATTCGTAGCCCAAAGAAAGGGTAGTGTTCTGCGCGTGATTCCCAACAGTAGTAGGTACGTCAAAATGTGAAATAAGTTCAATAGATGAATCAGGCGGCATACACAAAACAGCGTCGAGCATGTCAACGTCCGTTGAACCCGACGCACTATTCATAATAGTTGCGCCTGGGTAAATTAGCGACAAGTTTACTCTGGGGAAAAGCAGGTTTGGGTCTTCGTCGCTCAGCGCTACTGGCGAAAACAATAACTCCGCTTCAAAGTCGGAATCGTTCAAAATCATCAGTGGCGTATCGTCAGAGAACCCGGGCCCGATGTTGCCGTAATCAAAGATTACGGCTTCGGTGGCATTCATGGAATTGTTGGTAATAGTCAAAACGTGATCAGCCGCCTGTGCATTACGCACAGGCGAGAAGATCATCACGATTGCGCTGACAATTACAGCGCGAATGGTGTTGAAACGACAGTTTCCCATTGAGCCTCTGTTGGTGAGGTTGTGTTATTGCGGTATTGCAACGCCTGAACCAGAACGTTGAACGTCACATTGCCGTTTTGTGCCGCGTTTGGCGCTGCTGCGTCAAAGTAGATAACTGGCATGGAAGCGCTAGCCCACGTAGTGTCAAACTGCGCTGCTCCTGCCTCTCCCTGAGTCTCGTCGTCATCCTCGGCGGTTCCGTCGATTACATCGTCGGCAGTCGTATAGCCTGCTTTTGCGCCGAACATTGTGGTGTTCAGGTCGGCCGTGGTCACTTGCTTACAACCAGTTGCATTGGTGTCAGCATCGTAGGCTAGTGTACTGTTCGCGAACCCGTCGTCTGTTGTAGCTCCCCCGTCTGCGCCTGTAAAGAAGCTAGCCGCAATCAAAGCAGCTTGTGTTTCGCCGCCAGTGCAGACCCAGAGATATTTTGACAAGTCGCCCGCAGCTTCAGCTGCTCCGCCGGCCCCGGTGTTTTCCGTGCTGCTCAATGCTGTAAACTCCATCACGGCACGAATCCAAGCTGATTTGCTACCGTTGTTGGTGATTGATCCAGCGTTCACGCCGATTACATCGCCTGGATTAAGGTTGGCGATGGTTGAGCCGTCTATGGCTTCGCCGTTTTGTTGCAAGGATATGGTTCCAGCAATATCCAAAGTTCCGGCAGTTGCCGTGCCATTTCCGGTAATTGTGTCGCTAAAGTATGCGTAGCCGATGCCTACTATGGCAGCCGCTGCTCCAGCCAACGAAAACAGCCCCAAAGCTACCTTTCGTCCGTTTCCTTTTTGTATTTCGCTCATTGTTCCCTCCTTTTTTGCCCATTTCAATGGAGCATTATTATTTTCATAACCATTATACGCCAAAAAGAAAAAACTATCAAGCGATAGCGCCAAAAGTTTTCAACAAGTTAATTAGTGTTCTTTGCGCCATTTGGCAATTTCGCCGTGATTTCCCGAAAGCAAGACATCCGGTACTTTCATACCGCGAAACTCAGCCGGCCGCGTATATTGCGGAAACTCCAGAGTTTTACCATCGGAAAAGCTCTCTATCTGCGCCGATTGCTCGCCACCTAGCACACCTGGGATCAATCGCACAATACTGTCAACAAAAACTAACGCTGGCAGTTCGCCACCGGTCAGAACGTAATCGCCAATCGAAACCTGGTGGTCTGCGAGCGTTAAAATCCGTTCGTCAAAGCCTTCGTAATGCCCACAAAGTATGATATAGTTTTCGCCCGATTGTCCGCGTTCGGCGAACTCGGCCGCCATGCCTTGCTGCCATCGCGAGCCTTTTGGCGTCGTCAAAATCACCTTAGAATTAGTCGCCTGCGCCTTAGCGTATTCCACCGCTGCGAATATCGGTTCGCACATCAGCAGCATCCCATCGCCGCCACCATATGGCGTGTCGTCCACTTGGTGTCGGGGTCCCAGCCCGAAGTCTCGCAGATTTAGCACGCGAAACTCGGCTAAACCCTTTTCGCTAGCCTTCCACATCATGGACGTACTCAAAACTGGCCCCACCATCTCCGGAAACAAAGTGATAATTTGAAACACCATTATGCACTGATTATATCATGGATTCTAGCTGATTGCGCCCAAGCTTTGAATCTATGGAACGGTATTATAAAATGATATGGATATGCAGCAGAAACAGTTTAAGCAATGGATGCGCGTTAAGCAAGAAACTCATGAAGCCAGCCAGCGCCCGCGTCATTACGAGGAAGGCGAGGTTTGGTGGTTTAGAATTGGCGAGAATGTTGGCATGGAAGAGAATGGCAAGAGTTCGGTGTTTTCGAGGCCGACTTTGATTGTTAAGGGCTTTAACAAGCAGCTCGTTTGGGGTATTCCTCTGTCGAACACTAAAAATCGTGGCAAATACTACTATGCGTTGAAGCTGCACGGCAAAACGAGTGTTGTCCTTATCAGCCAGATGCGAGCCTTAGACACGGCAAGAATTACGTTGGACGCAACTGCGCTGATTGGTCGGATCTCGCGAAATGACCTATTAGCGATAAAAGAAGCTATAAGGAGTTTACTCTCATAGCTTCTTGTTTTTCCCCTGCCGAGACCCGGAATCCATTTTGGCAGGGTACGGCCCGCGGAGCGCGCACTCCTGTGTGCGGGTATTTGTAGCCAAATTATAGCAGATCGGCTTCAAAAAAGTCAAGCGTTTTCGGGACTATTTTTTGCGATTTCGCTGCGCACTCTCATCCTAAACCCAAACGTGCTGCCTTCGTTTTCTATACTTTCAAATATGATTTCGCCCCCGCTATCTTCAATAATGTTCTTGATCGCGTACAGCCCAATCCCGCTTCCGTCTGGGCGAATGGTCTTGGCATTTTCCGCGCGGAACATCTTCGTAAATAATTTAGCCTGGTCGGTTTTAGAAACGCCAATACCATCGTCGCGCACAGTGAATATCGCTTCGCCGTCAACTACATGCAGCCCTATCTCAATCCGCTTTTTGCCGTAATATATCGCGTTGTCAATCAAATTCAAAACAACTTGTCGCAAGTTGGTTTCGTCGCCAATCACATTCACATCTGTATTGTCGTGAGAATAGATCAACTCCCGTTCGCGACTGGTGGCCAGGTCTTTCAGGCTTTCAATCTCGTCCTGCACTAGCTCGCTCAAGTTTACCGGATCTTTGCGCAGCACCAATCGTCCAGTGTCAATGCGCGTGACGTTCAGGAAGTCCGTCAAGGTTTGGCTCATGCGCTTGCCGCTCTTAACTATTCTGTCCAAGATTTCCAATTGCGCTGGTTTCAGCCTGCCAAAATCCCCTTCGTGGAGCATGTCGGCATAGCCAATCACGCCAGTCAGCGGCGTGCGTAGTTGGTGCGAAGCAATCGACAGCAGGTCGTCTTTCAGCTCGTCAACCTTTTGCAATTCTTTGTTGCTTTCGCGAAGCTCTTTGGTCTTGACTCTGACTTCGTGTTTGAGCTTGGCGTTAAAGTCGATAATTTGCTCGTAGTACACAGCGGATTGAATGAAAGGGGAGAGAATGGCCGAAACTTTTGCCAACGTTTCGCCGTAGTAGCGGTCATAGCGACGCCGGCGTGAACTGAGGATAATCACGCCAATCACGGCGCTATCCATAGTCCCGACAATCGGCGTTATGACTTCAATGTCGTGTGCGACAAGCGCCACGTATGCCGACTCGTTTCGCACATCGCCGCGATAAATCGTCTCGTTCTTTTTGTTGTTGGCGTGCGTGGCCAGGTGCTGCAGCACCGATTCCAGATTGCCGTCGTCCACATGCACCGCCGTGTCCTGCCCGAACACAATAATATCCACAAATTTCACGCCGAAAGCTTTGTCCAATGTGTGCCGCACCGCGCTAAAGAACTCACTAAACCCATGCTTCTCCGCCGCAATCTTCGACATCGACCTTAGCACCTCAGTTTCGTCGTAGCCCGCCGAATCGACGCGCTTGATTATGCGTTTGCCGAATTTCCACAGCACAAAAATCCAAATTAGCGAGATAACCAACACCAGAGTGCCGACGACGTAGTGATTCCAATTCAGTGCGTACCCCGGTCCGATTATCGCCGCCATTATTGTCAACGCCGCTAAGCACCCTGCAATCGAANNNNTACAATAAACAAACCCCCGGAAAAAAGTTTTTAAGGCGGAAAAGTGCTCTTTGGTAGTAGCGATCTGGAACGCTACCGGTACGAACAGGGCCAACCCCAAAGGGCCAACCCACAAGAAATCAAGATTGTTGAAAAAGGGCAGTACTATATTGCAGATTGTCCCGATAAATCCGGCTAAGACAAAGCTTGCAAGAAGAAGCCCGAATTGCTCGCGATCCTTTCTTTTAGTGTTTCGTATTTCCCAGAACGCTTTTGCTACCACCAGCAACGCTGATACATATGTTAAGAAAAAATATACTACGAAAACTACATAGGGGATTGGTGCTAAATCTATCCCCTTGTTTATGGAGTAAACACCTTCAATAAGCATATCAGGTACAGCAACTATGGCGGTGATAATACATGCAATCAAGATGACGCCGATAGCAACGGGTCGAGGCATTTTTTTATTTGCGAAAACGACCGTCATAAAAAGATGTGTGACTGGAAGCCATGCACTAAAAATGTAGCATCCAGTGACGGAAAACAGTGCGAATACCTCGCTATCTGTTGTGAGAAAAAATGCGATAAACAGTGCCCAGAGCACTGGGGGGAGCATAGATATCGCCATCCATTTGGCGCGCTTATTATTGCGCGATATACTAAAAAGACCGACCGCAACGGCTGTTAAGATGAATGTTAGTACAAATAATACTAGTACCCTGGTATCCATTAACATAATCATACCACAGCTGTGAAAAAAGAAAAAGTCCACTAGCAACTGCTAGTGGACCGAATCCCTATTATTGTCGTAGATTCCCTGCGCCATACCGGGTATGTCTCTTTTGTGGGTAGTAGCGTTCAAGGGTAGTGCTCCATTATGAGCTGTGAAGCGACTTGGGGCGATATCCCCAAAAGCTTCATTGCATCCGCAAGACAGGTCGCGTAAGATTGCTTCTTGGTTAGCGAAGGCCTCCGTACTTAAAGCTAGATGCGTCGAGAAGACTCTTTGCCCATCGATAGTGATAACTACAGTTTGGGAGGCGATAACATCAGGGTGCTTAAGTACAAACCCGTCAATCATCGCACCGTGGACGCGTTTATCATCGGTGGTGCTAAAGGCTACAAGGTCGTCGTCTCGACCAAACACGTTGTAGAACTGTTCGTGACCTACGAGTCTTCTTTCTGCTAGGTCTCCTGTGTCGCACCATCCGTCTTCTAAGAAAAAAGCGGCGGTGGCTTCTGGATTGTTTTGATAGCCGAGCATAAAAGCAGGCGTGCCAATCTGCAGCCTACCAAATCCGTCACCGACAACTTCTCTGCCTTTCGTGTCAATTAGTCTGTGCTTGATGCGATGAATTGGACGCACCCAGTGGAGCGAGTCGCCGGCGCCTAACATAGCCATGGTACCTAGCTCTGACATCCCGTAAGCGTTGATGGGCGGGCATTCTACTCCGGCATATTGATATGCGTCTGTAATTCGTATGGCGTCGTCTTCGTAGAGTTTTTCTGCACCTACGAATACTCGCTTCACATCTGACATCTCGCCCTTTTGAATATCTTTGCGTTCAGCCAATAGGCTGTGTTGAGTTACAGTTCCGAATACATGGTTTGGCTTTGTGAGCCTAACATTGTCTAATAGGTGTTCTACGTCGAAGATGGGCTGCATAGCCAGAGTGCACTGCCGCAACATATATTCGATTACGGTGTGCATCGCAGCTGTAGCATGCGGCATTGGCACATGGGTCATAACTCTGTCGCGCGGTTCGACCGCGAAATCGTCATCGTGATATAGGCACGTATTATACATCTCCAGCATGCCTTTATTTGTCAGCTGAATGCCTTTGGGGCGATTTGTGGAGCCACCGGTATAGAATATGCCAGCAACGTCGTCAGGCGCTACTTTAGATGAGTCTGCCTCGCTGAGTCTTTTACCTTTACTCGCGCCTACGAATTCGTTCCATGAGAGCAGTTCGTAGTGAGTCCCCATTGGCAGACCTCTCTTGATTTTGTTGAATAGGTTATCTCTTAGCATGGCCTTTAACATAGCAGGCAACGAGTCGTCGATTACCGGGCTAGCATAGTCCGATAATGATGATATGATTACTCTATCCAGCTTGATTCGCTTTAAGGCTTCGGCAATTCTTGGATAAAAAATATCCAATACGATTAGACTTTTTGTGCCGGTCTTTTCTACGTATCCAACTGGGTCCATGGCTATGAACTCGGGGAAGACGTAGTTAACCTTTCGCCCCGTCATGTTGGCCGCCCAGAATGGCGATACTGAGTCGATTGTTGTTAGACCGCAATGGGTAATTACATCCTCGTTTGGACATAGCGTATTTAGCGAAACTCCGATGGAATGAAGAAGCTGATCCATCTCGCCGTAGGTCATGGGCTCACAGCCCAGACAATCCATGGCGAGTATGCTTCTGCTTTCTTCTGTAGTTAGATTGTTCTGCTTAAAAAGATTATATACGGACCCTGTGACAGGAGCGTGCATAATCATATTATAAGCAGCTCTGTTGGATTCGAGCAACATTGCTATCACCTCTTAGTCAAAGATTTGCCGGCTGCTTATGCGTTATTGTGTGCGGTAGATAAATAATAGGGGTTTTAAGCTGCTAACCCGCATCTACCTCACTCTGGAGCATAGCGCCGAGCTCTATAATGGTATTATAGCACACCCTCCAAATAAAGTCAAGCGTTTTGCCTGCCCGCCAGCACAAACCACAGTCTAGCAGATGTAAACCTGTGGAAAACCTCTTATTTTTCACGTCATAAATCTTGACGACTACAGGTACACTTGATACAATTCCTATCATATGGTAATCAAAGATATGAACATCATAGGGCGCAAAGCATTCTACTATCGCACACATGGCTGCTATCGATGAAATCTTTTAGAGAGGCTACCGTGCGCCGAGACGCTGAAGAATTTGTTTTATTGTTGAACGATAATGATTTGCTAGTGTACTCGCCAACGTCTCTTTCGTTCTTAAAGGAGAAAAACTACAAAACGCATATGATTGATTGCCGCATATTCAATCGTGATGTGATGGCGATAGAAACATTTTGCCGGAGATGCAAGAGATATAGAAGAGTCGTGAGCTTCGGGGGCGGTACTGCGAACGACACTGCAAAATATATGGCATCAGTCATTGGCAACAAGTTTATCAGCATCCCTACTATGCTCTCGACAAATTCTTTCGCGACTAATAAAGTCGCACTTGCAGTTAATGGGGAAAAGACGACGCTTGATGCGAAGCTTGCTGATCAAATTATCCTTGATACGTCATTTATAAGAGGTGCTAAGGTTCAGAATCTTTATGGAATCGCAGACATTTTTTCGATTTATACAGCCCTCTATGACTGGGATATAGCATCACGAGACGGTCGTGAAGTTATAAATTATGATATTTACAGCCAAGCAAAGTCAATCCTAAATACTTCAATCGATCTTGTGCTGAATAGCGAAGATTTGAACAGCGACGACTTTTTATTACAAGCCTATGATTTAATTGGTCTTGCCGGACACATTACCAATGTCTATGGTTGTGGTCGTCCGGAAAGCGGGTCTGAGCATATTATGGCAAAGGCGTTGGAGCAGGAGATGAGCATCCATCACGGCTGTAGCGTGTCGATAGGCATTATTTGCATGGGATTGTTGCAGGGCAGCCTTGATGATAAGATTATTGCGGCAATTCGGCGCATACGCACTCTGGATTCATTAATAGAACTAGGTGTGCAACCTGAGTTCATAAAGCGAGTTTTGCTGGAATTACATCCACGAAGCGATCGCTATAGTATTATCGACATTACAAAAGTTGCGCCGGAAAGGGCGGAAGATATAGTGGCGGAGCTTTTCAAGATAGCCGAGGATAAAAATGGTTTTAGTGTGTGATTTTTTTGTTCGTGATCGCGAGGCTGTGTCGAACCAGATTTGTTGCATACGCGATGCAACAAACGGTAAAATAATTGCAGCAACGCGTTTTTTGGGACAGAAGAGTTTTGTGCCGGCGGACAGACGCGATCGGATTTATGTATACCCACCAGTAGTTTATCATTGTCGATTGATTTTGTGGTTGCTATTACACCCTTGCACAGAAATTCATTATTTTGAAGAGGAGCCCTCGCGTCATAAGCGTTTTTATTTTAATCTATTCAATAGGCCACTATTTATTTCTATGTATCGTCAGCCGGACGAAAAGTATGCTAGGCACTTAAAAAAGTATCGTAATGTGAAAAGAGTATTTGTTGAAATGGAAGACCAGCGCGAATTTCTAATACGAAGAGGCATTGCGCCAAGTTTAGTTGAGGTGACACCAACGCCAATTAATTTGATTCTGCCTAAAAAAATAACGAGTTGCCAATATAATCCAGATGCTCCATCGATAGGATTTGCAAGTTGGAATCAGAAGTATCCCGATGCTCTAAAAAACAGAGGATTGATATACTTACTTGATTTATTGGTGCTGACGACAAAGGCAAAGTTGCATATTGCTTTGAGAGACAGTAAAACGAGAGAGTTGATACGTGAGGTTGAAAAACGTGGAATAAGCCACCGGGTGTTTTTGCACGACATCTCAACTCGTGAAGAAGTATTAGAAATGATGACGGGCTGTGATTTTATTGCATATGTAGCCCAATCAAAGGTCGTGAAGTCCGTTCCGAATTCAATCATTGAAGGTTTAGCACTTGGGAAACCAGCGATTATTAGTGATATGGTCGACTTTTCGTGTGAGGTCGCAGAAAACAACCTTGGGACAGTAGTACTGGCGGGCCAAAAGCCAAAAAGATTTTATGTCCAATTGGCGGACTATAAAAGTATGTCGAGATCCGGGAAGAAATATGCGGCAAACCACACGAGAGAAAACTACGTCAATGCCATTATGAGAGGGTATCGGTGAGAATTGCTATATTTAGTCCTTGGGCGGTGTCAGTTCGCTCCGTTGGCGGAACAGAACGTTTTGTAGTAGACTTGTCTACCGAGTTGCAAAAATTAGGACATGAGGTTGTGGTATATATGCTTACGGGTGAGAATAATTTGATCAGAGATATACGTTTTATATCTCTTGATTTGCTCGGGAAGGGCGCGATAGCGGACGAGTATTCAATAGAACGATTTGTGGGTAAACTAGATGAGGTAAATTCGTTCGATAATTTCGCGGCAGAGATCGAGCGCAGAGTTGACGTATCGGAATTCGATGTCGTGCACCTCAATTCTATATTATTTGCCCGCTGTTTTTGCCATATGCGTCGCCATTTTACGCTTCACGCCAATGCGGATGAATGTGAGTTGGCTTGGGGTAAAAAAGCATACGACAGTATTATCCGTGTGATGTCTAGCGAGATTTTGAGGACGCAAACTGACGCATCGGCACCCTCGCAGTTTTATGCACAAGAGTTTTCGTCGCTGTTTCATGCGCCTATTAGGTGTATTCCTCATGCGATCGATGCGAACCGCATGAAGTATGGCGTGGATAAGGAAGTCTTTTGTACGAGAAATAAACTATCTGCTCAGAAAACCACTATTACGTTGCCGAGTCGGCTAGAATTGGCTCAAAAACAGCCGGATATCGTACTAAGGGCGGCGAGGCTTCTCCCGGTACATATCCTTAAAAACATGCAACTTTTGTTCTGTGGTGTTGATAAGCAATACATTGGTGTTGAAAATGAATTGAAGGCATTATCTTCGAAAATCGGTGCCGATTCTTTTTTTAGACGGTTTGGACTTGATGAGATGCCAAGTGTTTATCGGGCAAGCGATATAGTTGTTCTTCCGAGCAGATTTGAAAGCTTTGGCTACTCGGCTCTGGAGTCATTAGCTATGGGCAAAGCTACTGTACTAAATGATATTCCTCCCTATCATGAAATTGGCATCGGAAATCCCAACGCATTTTTTTTCGACGGTACGGCTAAGAACTTATCGGAACAGCTTTTTTACGCCATCTCTCGTAATGAGTCGCATGTTGCGCCAGCTGAATGGTTAGCGCGATATAATATGAAAAAATGGGCGAAAGAGTACGAGGAGGTGCTGTCGTGAATAGAATCGTCGAGAAATTAGCCGCACGAAATCGTTACGCTGTTACAAAACTCCTTGGACGTGGGTTTGTGCAAAAATCTTTGTCGGACGGTCTTTCGTGCAAAGAGATATTGCTTGCAAATGAGAAATTATCGGCAAGTTTGTATGGCCGAAAAGTATATGCCGCCTTGCGTATGGGTGATGTGCAGTGCCTAGAGAAAATGAGTAGAGACAATATGGAGCGGGTGATACTACCGATTGATGTTTTGGACAATGTTAACCTTGATGACTATGCGCTAGTTCTCGTCCGCCCCGAGATGATTGGTAGGATTGGTGAAATAAGAGATTATTTGATCCACAACGGTTTTTATATATGCATAGAAAAACACGCAGAAGTTAATTTTTTTCAGTATTGGGCTATGTATCACGCGGGACTTATTCATCCAGATGCTCAAATGGACTTTCCGACGCGCACCCTCAATTATATCAATCGTCCGATTTATATTATTATAGCGCAGTTAAAAAACGGCGAAAGTTCGGCTAGCGACTTATTACATAATCTAAAAGGAGTGCAGGGGTGCTATCAAAAAAATACACTTCGCGGAGATCTTGTATATAATTTTTTTAACGAATATGTGACGGCGAACCAAGAGATAAAAAGTAAAGCTGCCACTATGGCATTCGACCCTATCGGCACTATCCGAGCTTTAGTTCAAGGGCGAGTGGCATCTGACCAGGCCCATAATACGGTTGATAACCCGCTTTTATTCTACATCGGGCAAGGAATACATGTGCCAAAAGGCAATGAAATCTCACGGGATTTGCGTATATTGTTGACCGACAAAGAAATAGAAATGTTATCGACGAAACGCAACTTGCGAATACTAATCACCGAAGGCATGGAGAGCAGTGTATATGTCGATCGTATTGGCGGGAAAGATGTGTATGTAAAACGTGCGAAAAAGGGAAGACGGCAAGATTATAAGTTTGAAGCAGGGGTGCTGCAAGAGCTTGAAAAAGTCCATGCAAAAGCGCCGAGGTTCATTGGACTTTCAGGGGGCGGGGACGAGCTGACGATTAGTAAAGTGCCGGGCTTTTCGATTGATGACACTAGTTTGATATTTAGTGCCGGCATATACAACGATGTGGCGTGCGAAATGGAAAAGTGGCGGGCGATTTTGCCCAAAAGTGAGTCTGAGTTGAAAAAGGTTGGCGTAGTCCGTGAATATGACGCTCGGCGGGTTTCTTTGGCCTTAGGGTTGGAGCGCGGTAAAAGAGTAATGGATATGGTGCGCATTCTTGAAGAAAAACACCGGAATTATTTGGACTCAGTTAGAAAAACGCTGGTACATGGTGATTTTTCGTTTGATTCGATTTTTGCCGACAACGGCGTTTTTTCGGGAGTCATCGATTTTGGCGATGCGTTTTTTGGCGATCCGCTGCTAGATGTAGCATATTTTCGGTTCAAAGAAATTAACAAACCGTATGGGGCAAGGTCGTATAAGCTGTTGGTGAATGCGTTGAAAACAAATCCCGATGATGGTTTGGTCGCGCTTTATATGATTTATTTCGCGCTTGACCGAATTTTAGATTGCGCCGACGATGGAATTCGCGCGAAGTTTATTGATAAGTTAGACCGCGTTCTTGGAATGGATGGCGGGTGATATGAGCATGTTCTTTAGCTGATCAGGTTTTATGTCAATGTTGCCTAGGTCTTTTTTTGGAATCTATTTAGCGTCGGATAGTTCGCCGTTTCGGAAAAGCGCTCATCATCGTCAATGACAATGGCTCAGAGAATATGGGAGCAGTATACGACTACTTACAAGAACAAAAGACCACGCAGCTCTTTGCGAGACCTAAAACCCCGAAGGATAAACCCTATATTGAAAACTTTATCGGCAAGATGCAAAAGGAGTGCCTGGACGAGGATGACCGTACTAAAAAGACTGTCGCAGAAAGACAGAAGCAGATAAACGAGTGGGTAAACGACTTTCACTATTACCGGCCCCATCAGTCTCTCAATTACCAAACGCCACAAGAGTTTTGTGATACACTTGGAATAACTATTCCACGAGTGGAAAGTGTCTACGAGGTAGTGAGTTAGGGCACGACCGTTGACCAATTTGCCCTACCTGTGCTATAATACGAACGTTCGTTGGTAGCGAGAGCGTGAGGAATGAAGTGTGGGCGCTTATTCGCTACCGACAAAAGTACTTAAAAAGGTTGCAAAAGGTGTAAAAAGGAGGCTGTTGCAAGATGAACAAGCAGAACTCAGAGGTCATGCGAACAGCAAGAGAGGGCAAACACCCAATATTGCCGTTCGAGGCAGAAACTTTGCGTACTCAGTGCAAAACCTATTCCACAGATCGCAAGAATTTGCTGCGCAGTGGCACGGGCGCGTGCGGAGGGCTGGGCCGTGATCTCGGCGATGACGGCTGGGGGTATTCCGGCGAATTGGCTCTGAAACAAGATGCTGAATGCTCGGGTTTTTTGGCAGAGCAAAAGAAGCGAACAGCATATGATTCCGTGATATTCATGCCGACCGGGACCGACAAGGAAGTCGGCTTGGGTTCACTGTGTGCCATCGAGATTCATGCGCCGAGTGGCGAGATTCTTGATTGGTACTCGGTGTTCTTTACTGGGCGGGTCGTCACCCTGCCCGACTATATTACCGAGTTATTGCCGCCACAGGGTGATTGCTCAGTCGTCACTTTCGAAAGCCCGGTCGGACAAGCCATTTTTGGCACGACGTTGGGCGGCACTGTCAGGATGCAGGGCGGCGATAATCTGGTGAAAGTAGTTCGGATCGAGTCGCCGCTGGCGGACTTTTATGCAGATCAGCAACAACTGGCATAGCCAGCAGCAACCCATTTGGTCAGCTTAACAGCTGACCTTTTTCCCGCTTGTGTTTTGCAAAGCGGTTGTGATAATATAGTTGTATGAAGATCTCCAAGAAGATTTTATGTGGGCTGTCGGTAGCTGCGTTGATGGTTTCGATTGTATCGGGGTTTTTTCTTGCGCATGATGTTGCGGCTGCAGGGCAGTATTTTATTGAATGCGACACGGATGCTTTTCATGAGTTTATAATGTATTACTCCCCGTCCGGGGGAGAGCCTGCCGCCAGCGGCAGCGATAACGTTTGGCAGACTCGCATAAAGGGCAGTTTTTCTGGCACGACTCTAAATGTGCCGGGAATAGTAGATACGAATGGCTGTGCTAACAACAGGCTGATTGCTTTTGGGGACGCGACCGCGGCCCACGGCTTCATTACTTGGTATCGGAATAGTAGTTATGCGAGCGGGAAAACAGAATACTGGGGAACTCAGGACGACAACGCTTTACGCCAGACATTCGTGCCGTCAGCGCCGAACGATGGTAATTATACGATAATATGCGAGGGCGAGATAGTTGCAACGCGCGTTTCGTTCTATAACAACGTTGCTTCCAACGAAGAAGACCTTTGGAATTGGGTGACAAATGGCGGATATGGCTCGGCAACTCCCGTCGAGACACTGAGTTTTGATGGAGGCAATGGCGGAGCCTTTGATTGCTCAAATTTGAGTAGTGCCCCGTCAATCGTTGCGGGAGGCTTAGGCAAAGTCTGGTATAACGTCACTCCGGCGCAAAAAGATGCAGTCGTAAACTTGATAAGAGGTAACTCGGGCTGGGACGACACTGGTAATGTAAATTATATGTGGATGCAGTGCCAGGACTACAGCGATGGCATACCTGGCATAGTTGCGGGCTATAAGGGTGGTGCAAAGACTTTCGAAGGTCTGCTTTACGACTTTAGCGGCGGTTGCTTGGAGCTGGACAATATCATGAAGGGTTTTGGCGCTCAAGACTATCGAGACCCCAGCTGGGACGAAGGGGTGGTTGGGCTTGAATTTACTCCCGAACAATGGAACAGCCAAATCGGCTCTTGGTTGCGCAGCCACGCTGATTATGAAGACGTTTATACTCCTGGCAGAGTCGATGATCCAAATAATCCCGGAGGTGTTGATAACGACATCCAAAGCGAAGTCGAATGCAACGTGTCTGGGATTGGTTGGCTGCTGTGTCCGGTACTGGAAGGCGCGGGCCATTTTATGGAAAGCTTGTATCGGCTGATTGAGGATAACTTCTTGGTGGTTGAGGCGGAAGTGATGGATACCGACGGTGGCGGACTATATCAGGCTTGGACAGTGTTTCGAGACATTGCGAACATAGCATTTATAATAGTGTTTCTGGTAATAATCTTCTCCCAAGTGACCGGTTTTGGAGTGACGAATTACGGTATCAAGAAGATGCTGCCGCGGCTAATAATTACAGCCATTTTGGTGAACCTGTCGTTCTTTATTTGCCAAATTGCCGTGGATATTTCCAATATACTGGGTGCGCAGTTGAACCAATTCTTGAGCAACATTGTTCCGTTAGCGAACAACGTGGAGCAAACCAGCCAGTCTAGCGGCTTGCTCGGCACCGGGGCATTGGTAGGGGTGATTGGTATCGCAATCGCCGGAGCCGTAACTGGTGGCGGTATCTTTTGGGGTGCGATTGGTTCGCTGATCGCTCTGATTCTAACTGGCTTGTTTGCTATTTTGGCGATGTTCTTGATTTTGACTTTCCGCAACGTGGCGGTTATTATATTAGTTGCCATTGCACCGATTGCTTTTGTGTGCTTTGTTCTGCCCAATACGCAGAATCTGTTCAAAAAATGGACTGGGATGATGAAATCGATGTTGCTGCTTTACCCGCTTTGCGGAATCTTAATAGGCGGTGGTCGGTTGGCGGCGATTATAATGAACAATGCGCTAAATGTGCATTACGAAACGCAGCCAGCTTCGTTGTTTAATCTATTCGGTGCGGTCCAAATTAACACCGAAGCAGACGCAATCAAACAGATCGTGATTTTTGCTTTACAATACCTGCCGTTCTTCGCGCTACCCATGCTGTTCAAGAGTTCACTTGCTGCTACCGGCAAGCTGGGAGCGGCCGTGTCCGGCTTCGCGGCTAGAGGCAGGAGTCTTGGTAAATCGCTGGGCGGTAAATTGGCAAAGCCAGCTAAAGAGCGCGAGCAGGAGACGAAAGCCACATCTCAGTGGGCGCTCCGGCGTGCGGCGAGAAAAAAGACTCGAGTTGCAAGCCGTGTGACGGCAAACGCAGCTAGAGCAGCTGGAGCATACGATGATGATGTACAAGAACAGCTCGATAAGTACAAGTCGGAAGGGTATAAAGACACTTTAATGAGCCAGGTAGAATCTGGTCTTGAGACGGCGACCAAGGCGAATGTGGGGTCTGATCGTGCTGGGGAACGCGGTGTCGCGTTAAAGGGAGCTATAACCAACGCCCAGATTGATGCGAACAACATGAACGTGCAAAAACTTGACGTGGCCCAGAGCGCCTCTGACCGCGACATGCGGGCTGAAGAATACGCTGCAAGGATAAAAGCAGGCGAAGTTGCAAAAGGACGAGATGAAGTCAGTAGTGCGTTGGCTAGTCGCATTACAGAGGCCGGTAATGCTATATCTACCGCAGCAGCAGCAGGCGATGCTGCGGCAATAGCCAAAATGGCTACAGCTGGAGGCGACAGGAGAATGGCCGGATATAATGAAATTAGGGGCACTCGAACTCAGGCTGCTGGTTATATGGCGTCTGATGCCGAGGTCGCCAATTTCAAGAAAGCTAAAACGGCGGAATATGCTAATAACCCTGCCATGAACCTTGGCCAGATGGAAAAAGACTTGACCGATTCATTGGTGCAGGGTGATAAAGCCACCTTTGAAGCGGTGTCTGATGCGTTGCTGAACCGTGGCCCAGCTGGTCAGGCTGTACTCCGCGATAAGGTGCGGAGCCTGGGGGCAGTCACAAATGATGCGCAAGCAAAAATGCTCCAGGACTGGGGAGCAAATAGTCAAAAGCTCAAGGCCGACGACCCAATTATTCAAAACTATTTGAAGAAGTTGGTTGATCCGAGCACCGGTAGGCGTGGTGCTGGTGCTAGGTCGTTTGATGCCTCAATACCGGGAATTATTGAAAACTTGGAACAGAGTGCAATCAACACCATGGATGATGCCAGCACTGCTCACTATACAAGTACCGGTGATGCGTTTACTAATTCCGCAACTACTGCGAAATTTGTAAAAGCACTGGCTGACGGCACCACTAAGAACAGAGCTGTCTTGAATGCCTCACTTAGCCACTTGGCAGGCCGAGATGAACTCCGATATGTATCAGAGGCTATGGATACCAAGGCATTCGCAAACTTGAGCACCGATGCCCTTGCGCACCTAGAGATGACTAGTGAATTCCAGCATAGCTCCGCATCTCAACGATCAGCAATTCAGACAATCCTGAACAGAAACTTTACCGATGCATCTATGAGGGCGCAAATCGCAGATTACTTGAGGAGGACTGGTCAACCTGTTGATGCAAGCGGTAATTTCCATATTCAAGATGCCAACAAGCGTGATATTGCAATCAATGCCACTACCGGGGACTTCGCTTGATGCATAGAAAAAACCCGTCCGTTTGGACGAGCTTTAGCTTTTTGGCGCTTGTTATCCCCTTGTTCAGCAGTCTGTCGGTTTTTACGCCGAGGGACACACGGGGCGACCCGCAAATTTGAGGCCCTTTCGTTGCTCCTCATCTTTACTAAGCCACTACACGACCTATACGACAACCGCTGAAGGTCGTCTCGCTCTTTTCTTCTACCACCATTATCCTTTTTAACTCTAGCTGGCTGCTAGAAAAATCCCGTTGGCGGGAAGGATTGAGATGGCCTCGGATTGGAGTTTTTATAGGTCTCGTATAGAACGCGTCGGACTGTATGGGTGGAAGGGTGGTGCCCAGATCCGAACAGTAGTATCTATACAACAAACGCAAGGACGGAACAGGGCTTCCGTTTAAACCTTTTCTAACTGGCGCTTACACAGTTAAATCATATTTATTAGCGCCGTTTTCGTTAATGATGCTTATGATATCCGAGTTGCCCCTGTGGGTACCATACTAGCTGATTATAGCACACATGCTTAAATATGTCAACGGTTGTGGCATGTTTTGCGTTGGCTTGGGCGGTTTTTCGCTAAAAATAAGCGTAAGCGTATCTGTCGAGGCTTTATCCGCCAAATGTTGTAATTTTTACAACATTTGGCGGGGTTTTGGAGCGTGTTTTTGCTTGGTGAGATGGTATAATAAGGTAAAGAACGGAGGTAATTGCGATGAGGTATCAGATTTGTGTGTCGGGGGCGTCAACGGGCGAAACGGTGCGGATGTCAAAGGATCTGGCTTTTGAATTGGGGCGAGCGGTGGCGGAGAGTGGTAAAACGTTAACGACAGGGGCGACCGTGGGGTTGCCGATGCACGCAGCGGCTGGGTTCAAAAGTTTTCCGAACCCCAAGGGGCTTTCGGTGGGGTTTTCGCCGGCGTCGTCTTTTCGGGAACATGTCAATTCATATAAGCTGCCGGTGCGGCAATTTGATTACATCAACTTTACTGGCATGGATTATGTGGGGCGGGACGTGCACTTGGTACGCTGCTCGGATGCGGTGATTACGATTGGCGGGAAGATGGGCACTTTGCATGAATTGGCGACAGCGCTGGAATCGGGCAAGGTTTGTGGAGTTTTGCTGGGTTCGGGCGGAACGGCAGATTATGCGCAGACGTTGTTCGGTGCGATTGAGGTGCCGGAGGCCAAAGATGTGATCTATGACACGGATCCGGATGAGTTGGTGTGGAAAGTAGTCGCAAGGTTAGATGCTGAGTATGAGGGGTTTTATCACGACCCGGAGGATACGCATGTGAGCGCGAGGCGCTCTGGTGAGGGATAAAACTTGCTTTTTTAGCGAATTTTTGCGTCAAAGTTTCCGATTGCTCGCTCTTCGTATCGCAAAATACAGTTCGCTCCGCTGCTCAACTTTTCCTTGAACTCCGTCTAAATGCGCAAGTTTTATTTACCGTAGAGTTCCTGCGCGAGGTGGGCGAAGAGGGCATGTTGGAAGTGGCAGTTTTCGCGGGCGTAGAAGGGGATGCGGCGCACGGCGTTGTAGGCCACGTCAAAGATATTGGCGGAAACAGGGATGCCTTCGAACCCTTTGGCGGAAAGAAAGTGCTTGTTCCAGAACTCGAGTTCGGGGTACTTTTTTGCCAGCTCGTGGATTTCTTTGCGCAGTTCGCCGATGCGGAAGTTGGCTTCGATGGACTTGTTTTGCATAAAGCCGCGAAAAACGATGGGCCAGTCGATTTTGGGGAGCATGGCGGGGATGCCGAGGTTGAGGTCGGTGGCGATTTTTGGCGCATCGGCCAAAAATCGCGAGTTTAGAGCTTGGTAGAGTTCTTCGCCGGTCACTTTTTCTGGGTCTAGACCCAGATCCGCTATTAGGGCAGCTTGGTTTTTGTTCAGATCGCCGAGCGTTTTGGCTTCCAGACCCCTTTTGCCAGTGCGTTTTTCCGATGACGTCCAGAACACGGTGAACATCGGTTCGCGTGCGCCGAGTAAACTTGATAATTGGCTCATTTCTTGATTCCTTTCTTTAGTATTCCGGCTTTGGCGCCGATTTGGCTTACAACAGATGAAGCGTTGGCGATGCCGAAGTCCATGGCTTCGGTCAGGGATTTTTTTGCCGCATAGCGGCTCAAAAATCCCGAGCCGAAGGCATCGCCAGCACCGGTTTTATCTTTGGCTTTCTTGTCGGTCTTAGGCACAGTGGCCCGGACGGTTTCCGCTAAGGTCGTTGCCACTGCGCCGTTTAGTCCGTCGCTAACAATCACGCACTTTGCGCCGGCGAACTTGCGTAGGTCGGCTGCCAGATCTTCTAATTCTTCGCCTTGAACCAGAATTTGGGCCTCCTGCTTATTGACGAGCAGGACTTCGATGCGTTGCAGAAACGGCTGCAATTTGGTTTTTTGCTCTAATTCCAATGTGCCCGGATTGAACATGATGTGCGCTCCGGCTTGTTCGCAGGCATCCCAGAGCTTTTCGATGAACCGGAAATCCCCGCTCAGAGTTGTGATATACGCCCAGTCGGGATTGACCTTAGCCAAAACGTCGGCGTCAACTGTATCGTAGGTGTTTGATGCACCTCGGTAAACCAGAGCAGTGCGTTCGCCGTCAGGTGCGACCAACATGACCGAATATCCGGTTCCGCGTCCTTGGGAATAACAAACGTTGCCAACGCCAACGTTCTCGGTACGGAGTTGCTCCACAACAGTCATTCCGGCGATGTCGTCGCCCACCGTGCCGATAAAATCCGACTCAAAACCCTGCCGGGCAAAAGTGACAGCAGCGTTAGTAGCACCCCCACCGGTAGAAAATGTCACATTGTCTATATCGACCTTGGCGCCAAGTTCAATCTTGTCAAAAACACTGCGACCACCAAGTTTGGCAGTAGAGAAATCATCGCGGTCGCGCAGAAAAACATCTTGCAGAGCAGCCCCAATGCAAGCAAACTTCATAGGGTTAGAAAACTCCTTTTTTTGTGATTTCGGCTTGCAGGTCAGCGAAAGCTTTCTTGGGGTCAGGCGCGCCGGCGATGGCTGAGCCAACGTTCAGGATTGAAACTCCGCTGCGGCGAATCGCCAGGATATTTTCCAAAGTTATGCCGCCATCCCAGCCCACTTCAACCATTGGGTTAATCTCTTTGACCATCTTGACTTTCTCTGTTTGCATCAAGTCGGCGCTTGCGCTATGCTGACCAAGGTCGGCCATGGTTCCGTCAAAAACCAGCACGTGTTGGGCGGCCTCAATCAGTGGCTTGACGTCTCCTGGAAAAGTCGTTTTGACGAGGGCGACGCCAGCTTTGACCCCGGCCTCTTTCAACCTGTCCAAAATAGGTATCAAATTCTCTCGGACTTCGGCGTGAAAAATCACCATGTTTGGCTTGAGTCGGATAACCGTGTCTATGTAGGCCGATGGATGGGCGACCATCATGTGTAGGTCAGCCTTCCAGCCGGCTGGCCACCAAATTTGACCGATATTGATGGTCTTTACCTTGGTGAATTCGCCATCGGCTATGTCAATTTGCACCCGATTGGTGAATTGATTATATACAACCATGTACTGTTTGTAATGATCGGACGTGTCCGTCAAAACCGTTGGCACAACTGTTGCATCTGGCAGATCGAAATCTCTAGCCATTTTTGCCTCCCATTTATATTTCATCCAATTGATTGTTGCGCCGGATATAGCGCGGCGCTTTCGCAAACGGAGTAGCGAGCCAAGTGTCAATAATGTCTTTCCAAAGAATGTCGTCAGACTCTAGGACGCGGGAAGGCAGGCAGAGGATATTGCTGTCGTTGTCGTTGCGGCTCATGCGCGCTTCGGTGCTATCCCACACAACAGCGGCGCGAATGCCTTTGAAGCGGTTGGCCATCATAGCCATGCCTTGGCCACCACCGCAAATCAGGACAGCCCGGGGGTCCGAGTCCTCCGACCCTAATACCTCCATGGCTGCCTTGCGGGCAAACTGGGGAAAGTCGTCGTCTGGGTCGAGAACTTTGTCGCCGACGTCGATATAGTTAATATCGCGCGTGCGCAGATACAGTAAGACCTTTTCTTTTAGCCTAAACCCGTTATGGTCTGATCCGACAAATACTTTCATCTTACCCCTATTTGGCTCCGAAATCAGCGGCTAGTTCGACCAGCCGATTGGAGTAGCCCCACTCGTTATCGTACCAAGCCACAACCTTGATCAGGTTGCCGCCTACTACATCGGTTAGTTTCAAGTCCACAATTGAGCTATTGCTATTGCCCTTAAAGTCGCAGCTGACCAGCTCTTCTTCGGTGACTGCCAGTACACCCTGCAGGGCATCTTCGGTGGCGGCTTTTTTGAATGCAGCGTTAATTTCGTCTTTGGTGGTGTCGCGCTTGGTGACGATGGCAAAGTCGGCCATACTAACAACTGGGGTGGGGACGCGAACCGACAGCCCGGCGAACCTGCCTTGGATTGGCGGGAATGCTAGGCCAGCGGCTATGGATGCGCCGGTGGTGGTTGGCACGATATTTTCGGCGGCGGCGCGGGCTTCGCGCAGATCTTTGGCTGGGGCATCAAGCAGCCTTTGGCTAGCGGTGTAGCTGTGAACTGTGGTCATCATGGCTTTTTCTACGCCAAAAGCTTCTTCGACAATTTTGATCACTGGGGTTATGCAGTTGGTGGTGCAGCTAGCATTGCTGATGATTTCGTCGTCTGCTGACAGGTCTGAATCGTTGACGCCGATGACGATTGTTTTAACCTTGTCGCTTTCGTCTTTGGGTTTGGCAGGGGCGGATATGACTACTTTTTTGGCGCCAGCCGTGATGTGCGCGCGAGCTTTGGCGGGATCGGTAAACAGGCCAGTGCTTTCAATTACTACATCTACTTTCAAATCGCCCCAAGGCAGCGCAGCCGGGTCTTTTTCGGCAAAGACGCGAATTGATTTGCCGTCAATGGTGATGCCTTGTTCATCTGCCGAAACTTCGCGATTATATACGCCGTAAGACGAGTCGTACTTGAGCAGATGGGCCAAGGTTTTGGCGTCTGTCAAATCGTTGAGCGCTACCACTTCTACATCGTCGCGCATCAGAGCGATTTTTAGACTGTTGCGTCCGATTCGCCCAAATCCGTTGATTGCCATTCGTATCATATTTTTACCTCCTATTAATCTGTGCCTTTATTATAGCATAGCGTTTTAGGGAAGAAAAGTATTGACTTTTAAGCGTGAGTGTGATACAACGAGCAGCCGAGGTGTTTTTGCGTTTTTCGCACGGATAATCTATAATAAGACATATGACAAAAAGTGCAAAGAAGATGTATGTGACAACGGCGATTCCGTATGTGAATGGGAGGCCGCATATTGGGCATGTGATGGATTACCTGCTGGCTGATGTGTGGGCGCGGTGGCAGAAGCAGAAGAATGGTGGCGAATTGGATTTGCGGTTTTCGGCCGGAACAGATGAACACGGTAATAAGAATGCGCAAAAAGCGCGCGAACAGGGGATGGAGCCGCAGGAATTTGCAGATAATATGTCGGCTGAGTTTGTGAAGTTGGTTGACCGATTGAACGTGGGGCACACGGACTTTGTGCGGACGACGGATGTGCGACATGTTGCGACTGTGCAGAAGATTTGGCAGAAGCTTGCGGATGCGAAGAGCCCCGACGGGCAGAGATTGATTTACAAGGGCAGCTATGAGGGGTGGTACTGCGAGGGTTGCGAGGGGTTCGTGACGGAAAAAGAGGCAGAAGAGAACGGGTTTGTGTGTCCGGATCATAAAAAGCCGTTGGTAAAACTCAAAGAGGAGAATTATTTTTTGCGGGCGAGCGCGTTTTCGGAGCGGATTCGGGAGGCAATTGAGAGTGGTGAAATGCAGATCGTGCCGGAGTTTCGGGCGAAAGAGTTTTTGAATTTGATACGTGATGGGTTGGCAGATGTGAGCGTGACGCGGCCACGGCGCAGTTTGAGTTGGGGTGTGCCAGTTCCGGGCGACGAAGAGCAAGTGATTTACGTGTGGATTGATGCGCTGGCCAATTACCTGACGGCAATTGGGTATCCGGATTCTGGAAATTGGGCCGATTTTTGGCCAGCCGATTTGCAGGTGATTGGCAAGGACATTTTGCGGTTTCATGCGGGGATTTGGCCGGCGATTTTGCTTGGTTTGGACCTGCCATTGCCGCGGAGGTTTTTGGTGCATGGGTATGTGACGATTGGTGGCGAAAAGATGAGCAAGTCGATTGGAAACGTTGTGGACCCGTTTGAAATTATTGATAGGTTTGGAGTGGATGCCTTGCGGTATTACTTTTTGCGGCATATCCCGACGTTTGACGATGGCGATTTTACCTGGGAGAAGTTTGAGGCGGCGTATAATGGGGAACTGGCGAATGATTTGGGGAATTTGGTGAGCCGGGTGGCGAAGATGTGCGAGAAATACAACTTTAGTCCGAGGCCATCTTCGCAAATATCTGCTCCAAGGGGACGTTGTTCGCCCAACCTGTCGTCACAGGTGGGCGCCAACTCGCCCTCGGCCGTAGCCTGCAGGATGCCCCTTGGCCCAGATTTTGCTCAGAAGATGGATGCTTTGCGGTTTTCGGATGCAGTCGATTGGGTTTGGGGCGAGATTCAAAAGCTGAATAGATTGGTTGATGAGCGAAAGCCGTGGGTGTTGGCGAAGGACGAGGGGAAGCTCGATGAATTGCATGGGGTTTTGCGGGAGCTGTGTGAGGGGTTGATGCTGTTTGGCAAAATGCTTGCGCCGTTCTTGCCGGAGACTAGCGCGAAGGTTTTGAGTATTTTTGGGACGGATGGCGTGAAATATAGCGGTGAGATTCTGTTTCCGAAAAAGTATATGAAAGATTAGGCGATGAGTGGTTCGGTATTGATTGATACGCATTGTCATATCCACGCGCGAGATTATCCGTTGGATGCGGAGGAGGCGTTGCTGAATGCGCGTGAGGCAGGTGTGACGAAAGTGGTTTGTATCGGTACGGATGCTGAGGACTCAAAACTGGCGGTGGAGTTTGCCGAGCAGCATGACGGGGTTTATGCGACGATTGGGGTGCATCCGGCTGGTAGGATGCCCTTTTTATGCGGAATTAGTGGAGATAAAGTTGGCAGCAAGACCGTGGCGGTCGGTGAGGTTGGGTTGGATTACCACTACAAGCCGTATGACCGGGAGGCGCAGATTCGGTTGTTTGAGGAGATGCTGCAGGTGGCGATGGATGCGGGGTTGCCGGTGGTTTTTCATGTGCGGGAGGCTTTTGAAGATTTTTGGCCAGTGGTGGATGGTTTTTTGGGACGTGGACCAGGGAAGTTGCGTGGGGTGGTGCACGGGTTTTCGGAACGGTCAGCTATGGCGACGGAATGCGTGGAGAAGGCGTTAGAGCGGGGGTTTTATGTTAGCTTGAACGGAATAGCTACGTTTTCGAAAGATAAGGACCAAATGGCGGCGTTTGCGGCTGTGCCGCAAAATCGGTTGATGTTAGAAACCGATGCGCCATTTTTGGCGCCGCCGCCATTTCGGGGCAAGCCGAATCAACCAGCCTATGTGCGGGAAATAGCGCAATTCTTGGCGGACAAGCGGGGTGTGAGCTTTGAGGAATTAGCGCGGGCGACGACCAAGAACGCAGAGGAACTGTTTGGATTCGCGAAAACCTGAGATAGTATAGATATGATTAGCCGCAAAAATAGCTGTAAAGGCTACCTTGCAAAAAGTCGGCCTCGGGTGTATAATTGGTTTCGTACAATCCCTGTATGGGACGGTAGCTCAGTTGGTAGAGCACGAGGCTTTTAACCTTGGTGTCGCGGGTTCGATCCCCGCCCGTCTCACCATTTTGGTTTGACTGGATTTTACTATGCGAAAACTTTGGCGGGTGGCTGTTCGGTTTGTGCATCCGTCCTGGGCTGTCACTTGGCTGGCGGTCGGTGTTGCGGCGGGGGTGATAGCTAGTTTTGTATTCGATTTGACGGTTTTCGGCTCGATGCTTTGGCTGGCAGTCGCGGCCGTTTTTTTGTTGTTCGCGATTCTGAGACCGCAAGCCGTGATTATTGCCCTAGCTTTTTTTGCGGGATTCCTGTGCGGTGCGGTGCGGACGAATCTGGCGATTGGAGATGTACGGATTCTTGAAACCCACTACGACAAGGAGGTGATGGTGAGTGGGCATATTTATGACGATCCGGATGAGCAGGAGGGCAGTCTGGCGCTGCGGCTGAATCGGTTGCAAATTGGCAATGATTTGAATGCGGAGGTATCGGAGATTAATGCGAACCTGTATGTGACGGTTTCGGCAAAGACTAGTCCGAAGCGTGGGGATATTATTGCCGTCTCTGGGAAATTGCAGGAGGGTTTTGGGTCGTTTGCTGGTGTGATGTGGCGGTCGAACGTAGTGCAGGTTTTGACTCCCGAGCCGGGGGATTGGGCGCGACAGGCGCGGGATTGGTTTGCGGAACGAGTCAAAGCGGAGGTTAAGTCTCCGGAAGCCGATATTGGTCTTGGATACTTGTTGGGACAAAAAAGAGGGATTTCGGTTGATGCGGAGGAGAAACTACGGATAGTTGGGCTAACTCATATGGTGGTGGCGAGCGGGTATCACCTGATGGTGATGGTGCGCTTGGCGAAACGAGGGTTTAAGAATGTGTCGCGATTTGCGGCGATTTTCGTATCTGGACTAGTGATAATATGCTTTACGGCGATTACTGGCGCGGGGCCGAGTATGATGCGGGCGGGAATCGTGGCGGGCTTGAGTTTGATTGCATGGTACTATCACCGGAAGTTCCATCCGGTTAAACTGATTCTCTTAGCGCTGGCGATAACACTGATGATGAACCCGCATTACGTAATTGACGTGGGCTGGTTATTGTCTTTTGCGTCGTTTGCGGGGATTATGATTTTGGCGCCACTGATCACGGCATATTTTTATGGTGGCAAAGGATTACGAGACGAGGACTCCCGGGAGGAATTGGAAGAATCTGATGTGCCTTTGCCGTCGTTCCATAGTGGGAAAGTCAAGACGGTGTCTAGCGCCGGGTTGAAAGCGTTTTTGCGCAAGCAGGAACGGATGGCGAAACAGGCTGGCAAGCCGAAAAAAGAGAAAGGGCCGAATTTTCTGGCGCAGATTATTATCGAGACGATGGCGGCGCAAATTTGTACTCTGCCGATTATTTTGTATTTCATAGGAGACCTATCGATGGTTGCGTTGTTTTCAAATATCTTGATCGGGCCAACGGTTTCGTTGACGATGGCCGCATTGTGTTTTACAGGAGCTTTTCACGCACTGGTGCCGTTTTTGAGCTTTGTGTTCGCGCGGGTCTCAGAGTTGGTTCTTGGCTATCACCTGGCGGTGATTAACTGGCTGAGCGAATTGCCTTGGGCGATGCGAGAGATGCCGATTGGTTGGGTGGGATTGGTGGCAATGTACGTGGGTATACTGCTCGCGATGGTTTTTCTGCGGGTGAGGAGTGGATATAGGTTGAGTAATGTTAATGTGATAGAATGAGGCTATGAAGAAAATTGTAAGTTCCGAAACGGACATGCTGGAATTAGGGCGAGAATTTGCCGGGAAATTGCTTGACGGCAGAGGTACGGATTCGGTTGTGGTTGAGTTGGTGGGCGATGTAGGGGCGGGCAAGACGACGTTTGTGAAGGGGTTAGCCAATGGTTTGGGTGTGGTCGGTACGGTGACCAGCCCAAGTTTTACAATAAATAAGAGATACAAGCTGGCAGATGGGCGAGTTTTGAGTCATTACGATTTCTATCGCTTGGCGGACGCGGGGATTATGGCAGAGGAATTGGAAGAAGCTTTGGCTAGTGGAGACATTGTGGTGATTGAGTGGGCAGACAGCGTAGCAAGGGTACTGCCAGATGGGCGGGTAAAGATATTGATAAAAGCGCTGGCAAATGGGGAGCGAGAAGTGGAGATTTCAGAATGATGTTGTTCTTGGATACGTCGGAGTCGGTGTGCAAGGTGTGGTTGGGCGAGGACTACCATGAGTGGGAGGCGGGTCGAGAGTTGGCGGTGGGGCTATTAAGTTTTTTGCGAAAGTGCGCGGGCGACACAGAAAATTGGTGGAAAGACATCTCCGGAATTGGTTTTTTTCGCGGGCCGGGTTCATTCACTGGGCTACGGATTGGGGCGACTGTCATGAATACTCTGGCCGACGCCAATGGACTGCCGATTGTGGGGGAAGTTGGAGAAGATTGGCGAGCGAAGGCTCGGTTGCGACTGGAAAATGGCGATAACGACAGGATCGTCTTACCAGAATACGGTGCGGGGCCAAAGATTACTGCGCCGAAGAGGTTTGCGTAAGCCCGGCGGATGTAGCTGTCCAGTTTAGGCGTTGCTTAATTTGTTCGAGTTCGTCCGGTGTGGCGGGCTTGACGATTTTGTCGCCGTCATTTGAACCAAGGATGTCGAACTGGTAAGTTAGTTCCAGCTCGGGCAAGTTGTTTTCGGCAATGAGTTCCATGCAGCGGTTGATATTATTCATGCAGCTGCTGGCAATTTCGGTATATTTTTCGATAACCTCTGGTTGCATATTTGTGCTAACTGTGGCTGTTACGTCGATCAAAGCTGAACGAGCGACCTCAGTATTATACTGCTGGTCGAACATAAAGTTGCCGAGAGAATAGGCGATTAACTTGCCGTTGTAGGCTTCGGATGTTTGAACCCAGTGCGGGTGATCGCCGATAACCATGTCGGCGCCATAGTCGATCATTTTGCGATAGGTGGCCGTCTTGATGCTGTCTGGTGTGGCGACGTATTCGGCGCCTGTGTGCGGCATTGCGATGACGGGCAGTTTGTTTGCGTATTTTTCTATAACGCGCAGACTTTCGTCTGGCACGACTTGGAATACACCGTGGTAGCCGCAGAAAACAATGGGCAGTGCGGCTTCTTTGGTGGAGCCGTTATCGTAATGCAAAAGTGTTGTAAGCTTTACAACATTACATAGGCTGTCAAGTGCATTTGGGTCGTAGTGGCCAAAGTATTGAATACCAGCCCCTTGAAGATTCTGCTCGGTTTCGGCAAAGGCTTCGGTTCCCTGATTGTCGGTATGGTTGTTGGCGAGAGTGAACGCCGTGTAGTACTTGGCTGCTTCGGGTAGGTATTCTGGGCGACAGTTGAAACTGAGTGTTTCTTCTTGGGCGTAAGAGGAAATGTCGATGCCTGATTTGAGCGGGCATTCTAGGCCGCCAATCCAGGCGTTGTAATCTTGACGATTAAACTCGGACAGGCGAGAAAAGGGGTAGGCGAATTGCAGATCTGATGCCATGGACCAGTCGTTGATGTAGCGACCCCAAAACACATTGCCGGTGAATAGCCAGCGGGAATTGGCGGAAACTAGGGCCGGCTCTTGGGATAGCTGCTCTGGCGCGCCGTTTGAGCTAGTCTTATCTTTGCCTGAATCATTCATGAACTTGACGGTTAGGGCGCCCGCAGCGATGCCAACTCCAAGTAGCAGAACCCAGCCGACAATTGCAATAACCTTTCGTTTCATAAGCTTTATTATATATCGTGGCGGAAGAATAAGCAAGCGACCTACTTGCTATTGCCGCCGAAGAGGAATTGCATCCATTGGTAGAAGTTGCTTTCAGGCTCCTGTTCAGATGCGTCGGACTCGGCATCGCCAATTGCTGGGTTTTCCCAAGATGTGGTTTCTTCGGGATTTTTGGGCAAGACCAGAAGGTTTTCGCCCTCTGCCGCAAGACCGAGACGTTCGCGAGCAGCCAGCTCCTGGTATTCTTTGCTCTGGTAGTAGTTGCGTTCATACTCGAGGGTGGCGGCTTGGAGCTCGGCGATGGTCCGTTCGCGCAACTTCTCTTCCACGCGTTTTTCTGCGGCGTAGTTTTTGTACAGCGTGGAAATGGAAGAATAAACAAAGATGCCGCCGATGATAATGCCAGCGATGGTCAAGGTGTTGCTGGTTTTGAGGTAGTCATTCTTGAGGCGGTACCAAGTTTGGCGCCACCTGGTCTTAAAGCCAGTCTTTACTTTGGTCGAATTCGTTTCGCTCATGATTTAATTATAGCATATGGCGTGCTATAATTAGAGGGCGGGCATGCCCGTGAGTGTGTGATGCGCGGGGGCGTAGCTCAGTGGTTAGAGCAGTCGGCTCATAACCGATTGGTCCTTGGTTCAAACCCAAGCGCCCCCACCAGGTTGTAAATTAGGAGGCTAACGTTGGCTGGATTGATATGAGTATAATACTAAATGATAACAAAATAGTTGAATGTTCGCAAAATAGAATTACGGAGTATATGCCTTCGAAATCTGGCTTTAACGGCAACAGGGTGTTTTTGTCGGACGGAGCAGTAATTAAGGTATTCGAGAAAAGCGATTACAAGTATTACGAAAACGAGATCTTGGTGCTAAAATCTTTGAGAGATTCGGGGAAGGTGGCGAAAATAATCGAAACAGGTGTTATTGACGATAAAAAGTATATAAAGGTGGAAAGAATTGAGGCTGAGGCGCTATATGGTGTGTGGCATTTGCTGAACAGGAAAGACAGAGAAAACATAATTAGACAAATTGCTGGTATTCTGAGAGAGATTAATGCGATACCAATTGGTGGTATGAATTTTAAGGCCTATATTGAGAGTGAGTTCAATGAGCGCTACGGCAGGTTAATCGTTAGTAAGGAATTGAAAGATAAGATTTATAATTTTTTTGTGAGAAATATAGGCAAAATCGAAGAGGACGAGGATGTTTACCTAATATATCTCGATGGGCATTTTGATAATTTCATGTACAACAAGGATGATGGTAAAGTTTATGTAATAGATTTTGAGGATGTTAAGGTTGGCGCGTTGGATTATCAGCTTGATATGATGAATCGGATGAGTAAATACCCTCAGTTATTTGCGAGCGAAGATGATGAGAAAAACATTAGACAGGAAGACTATCAGGATTTACTCAGCATGCTAAAAAGGTATTACCCAAAAATGTTTGAGAATAAAAACCTAAAGAAGAGATTGCAGTTGTATTCTCTAGTGTATGATATGCAGATTATTATTAAGCACAGTTTGCATGAAAGCGAGATAGCAGATAGGCTAAAAGAGGATTTAGAAGAATAAGAGCGAAGAATCCCTTGACTCTCCCGTTGGGGGAGGGCGTAAGATAGGGGTCGGAAAGGAGAAAAAGATGTTTAGTATTGGCGAATTTAGTAAGATGGCCAAGGTATCGGTGAAGACGCTAAGGTATTATGATGAGGTGGGGTTGTTGAAGCCTGCTAGGACCGATGTATTCAGTAACTATAGGTATTACGATACGGCTCAGCTGACGGACCTGCAGAGGATCATTGCGATGAAGCAGGCGGGTCTGACAATTAGCGATATCCGTGCGATTCTAAATGGTGGCGATACGGTTGTTTTGCTGAAGAAAACCAAAACCGAGCTGGCAAAACGACATAAATTATTGAAAGAAAGCATCGCTCGATTGGACCTACTAATTAAGAATAAGGGAGAAATTGATATGAAATATCATGCTACAATAAAAGACATACCGGAATATACGGTATTCTATAAACAAGGTATGGTGGAAAAGTTCGCAGATTTGAATGAGTTCATTCTGCGGGCGGGCGAAGAAGTGGGAGCCGCGAATCCGAACTTGAAGTGTATTAAGCCCGACTATTGCTATGTGTCATACTTAGACGGGGAGTATCGGGAAAAGGATATTCGGGTTGAATATGCTCAGGCCGTGGAAAGGACGGGTGTTGACACTGATACGATTAAGTTCAAAACGATTGAGCCGACCAAGGCGGTGAGTGTGTATCATAAAGGGGCTTGGGGTAAGCTGGGCGAGACATATGCTTATGCGATGAACTGGATGCGTGAGAATGGTATGGAGCCCACCGAGTTGGCGCGTGAAGTATATATTGATGGGCCGTGGAATAAGAAGTCAGAGGATGAGTATCTAACCGAAATACAGATTCCGGTGAAGTAGTATTATTTGGCCTTGGGTTGTTTTTGTTCGATCGGCGTGGTAATAACAACGTCTGTGCCGCCGCCTAGACGAGGCTTGGCCGAGATGGAGCCTCCGGTGTATGTGAGAATTAGGCGGTCTAGGAACAAGCTCAGCCCGAGGCCTTCGTAAGAGAAGTCAACGGCGGACTCGGCACGAGAGAACGGTTTGAATAATTGATCCAACTTGGCCGGGTCGATGCCTTGGCCGTTGTCGCTGACCTTGACTTGAATTGTCTTACGTTCTGGCTCGCTGGAGATGGTGATGCGGCCGCCGGATTCGGTGAATTTGATAGCGTTGTCTAGCACGGAACTGATAACAAACGAGAATAGGGCTTCGTTTTGGGTGACCTGGATACTGCCCACGGAGTTTTCGACAGTGAGTTCTTTAGCGGAAATGTCGGCTTGTCGTGTGCCGATAGCGCGTTCTATAGCGGTTTTGAGGTCAAATGCGGTGATATTGCGATTGGCGCCAGTCTTGACTTGGGCGAGCAGAATGAATTTGTCGTGGATATTACTGAGGCGGGAGAGCCCGGCGGAGTATATATTGTATGTTGGCGGCGGCGGTGTGGATGGCGCGGTGAAGAATAGGGCGCCCATGGCTGTGCTGATGTTGGCGGCTTGGTCGCCAATGAACTTGTTGCGAATACGGTCGATGGCTTCTTCGCGTTCAATCAGGACCTTGTTTTCTTGGCGCAGGCGTTTTTGGATATAGTAGTTGCGCACTAGCAGATAAACAACCACAATGAAACCGATGATGATTAAAATCTGGAACCAAGTGATGCCGCCGCCAATTTGTTTTTCACCGACTACGCCGATAAGGAAGTTGACGATGAGAGTGAGGACAATGGAGAGGGCGATGGGCAGCCAGAACCAAACGGAACGCCAGAATGGCTTTGGTTTAGGGACATCGTTGGGGTCGGGCAGGGTTTTAAGAGCAGGGTTTTTGTTAGCGGCCTCTAGGCCTTTATCGATTTGATCACCGAGGTTGTTGATGGTGTTGTTGATGGATTCAGACTGTTCTGTATCGATGACTTCGGCGCCGAGCATCAGTGAGGCGCTATCGCGCATAATGGCCAATGGGGTGCGGACATAGTGGGAGGCAAGGGTGATAAAATTGTCTTTTTCTTCGGCGATATCTTTTTCGCGCTTATATAATGCTAATAGGCGGCGGCGATAAAGGTATTCGCGAATGGCCTGGATGAGCGGGATGAGAATCAGGATGAGGATAACCACGAAAACGTATAGTGGGATTTGATTGACCACTTCTGGCGGTAGCTCGCGGAAGAATTCCTGGACGTTTTCGGGGATTAGGTCAACGATGGCATGTGCTACTGGTTGCAGGAAGTTGGGGACATTAGGGAGATCGGGGCGTTGCTCCGTTGGGCCGGTTGTCCCGGGGTTGGTGGGGCTTGGCGATGGAGATGGAGACGGGGATGGTGTGGGTTCCTCTGGAAGCTCAGTGCAATTGCCGTCTTCACTAATCATACCACTCGGCACGGTTTCTTGAATGCCGGGAATGTTTAGACAAAGGTCTCCGGCCGAAGGGGGAGTTGGGGGCTCGGAGGGTTCGACAATTGGGAGGCAAGTGTTGGTGATTGAGTCTAGGTAGTAGCCGTCAGGTACGGCGGTTTGTACGTCGTCTAAGTTGGGGCAGATGTCAACAGGCGGGAGAGTTTGGCGGTAGCAGTTGCCTAGTTCTGTACGGTAGTAGCCATCAGGTATGGTTTCTTGGTCGCCGGGGAGATTTAAGCACAGATCGATTGGCGTGGGGCTAGGGGTTGGCACTTCTACTTTAATGTCGGTATTGTTGGCAAAAACTGGGCTATCAAAAACCGCACATACGGCAACCGTTGAGAATAGTAGCAATATAGTGCAAATACGCATGACCTTTTTCATACATTAGCATTATAGCGGATTATTACAGCAAAAGCAAATGTTTTTTATGATTCGGTTTGGGCTTTGCGGAAGAGGATATCGAAGTAGGCTAGGACTACGCTTACGATTATGATATAAATCAATGCGGGCTGCAGGAAGCCGTTGATTTGAGCGGAGATGTTATCGAGATTAGTGAAAGCGGAAACTTTAGGGAGCAGAAGTGTGGTGACGGCGAATGCCAGCGATTGGAGCAGCTGGAATTTGCTTGAATAAGACCGATCGCTGCGGAAGTAAACAATGAGTGGGAATAATAGTATTAGTAGCGCACAATACAGACTAGTGGACGCATCTGTCGTTAAGAATGGTACATGCGCCGACAAAGTAGAAGATGTGAAGCTGGCTACGTCTGATGCTGTAAGGTTAAAAATGGTTTGCCCGGCGATTGCAGCCAGGATGGCCGGGCTTTGCCGACGGCGCATGAAATAAAATAGTGCGAATAGTGAGCAAAGAATGATCAGAGCAATCATAGCGTATATTATATATGTAAGCGGGATGATAGTCAACGGTCGTTCAGGCTGTTGTAAAAATTACAACGTTTCTTGATTAAAAAGCACTTGACAAAGCCGTAAGCGCGATGTATTATGGGGATAATTGCTAAAATAAAATCAAACAAAAAATAAACATAGCAAGGAAAGGTAAAAATAGAAATGAATAAAATAGCAAAAATTGCCAGTGGCGTTGGTGCTGTAGCAATGCTTGGTGTGGCTGCTTTGCCGCTAACCAGCTATGCTGCTACCACTGTTGACGAAACAGTCAACGTGGAGGTTGGTGCGGTTTGTGCGCTTGTCTTAAGTGGTACAACTTCGGCCGTTGCAACAGCTCCTGGAGTAATTAACGCTACTCCGGACAATACAACATTGTTTACTAATGCGAATGTGCTTTGCAACAATGCCGCTGGCTATACGCTGACAATGAAAGCGAAGACTGCTGCGGATGTCAACCTAGTGGGCCAGGAAAGCTCGCGCACGTTGCCGGCTAAGGGCACTGCGCCTGTATCGGGTACCGAGAGCTACTCTTGGCATACTGGTACGAACTGGGCTACGCCTTCTACGACAGCCGTCAACGTTGCTTCAACATCCGCTCCGTCGGCTGTGGCTGGTGACAACTACAAGATTAACTACGGTGTAGGCACTGCTGCCAACACCGCTGCTGATACCTATGAATCTACTATAACCTATACAATAACGGCTAAGTAGGAACGAATAGGAGTCGAAGAAGATGAAAAAGTCAGAGCAATTTAGAAACAAAATGGTGGGCTTTTTTGGCCGAGCGTTGTTAGTCGCGGCGCTCGGAGCTTCGGCCATGTTGCTATCGCAACATGCCGCACTTGCTGCGGATGCTGAAGACGGTAGCAATATAGTCGGAGCGATTGGTCTTCAATCGTTCAAGCAAGTTATAGATATTTCGGCCGGTGAGAGTTTCTCCAACTCCATGGTCGTGATTAACCCGACGGAAGAAACAATAGACGTCAAAGTCTATGCTGCGCCTTACACGGTTAAAGGCGATGAGTATGAAAATGATTATGCTACAGAAACAGCATATACAGAAATAGCACAATGGATAAGCTTTGAACAAGAGGTTTATACGCTAACTCCTGGCGCAAGGGTATCTGTTCCGTTCACGATTACAGTACCAGCAAACGCACACGGCGGCGGTCAGTATGCTGCGGTTTTTGCGGAGGCGATAATCGACGAGAGCAGTGCCAATACTAGCACGGTAAAAACTATCCCGAGGGCTGCGATGCTGGTTTACGCCAAAGTAGATGGCGAGATTGACATGGCCGGCAGGGTTGTTGACCAAACGATCAAGAACTTCTACTGGAATCCGCCAATCTCAACTTCTGCAATGGTTGAAAATACCGGAAATATGGACTTTACCGCAAAAGTGACCACTACAATCATGAGTTTCTTTGGCAAGGAAAATGCAACCGAACCGATTGAAGACGAGTTCACAATTATGCCCGACACGCGCAGACTGATTGCTCAAACGTGGGACGGCTCGCCAAGTTTAGGTATCTTCAAAGTGCGGCAAGAAGTGACGATTATGGACGATGAGCCAGTTGTGTTGGAGCGAACCGTCATAATCATGCCGTTGTTCCTGCTGATTATAATAGTTATTGCCTTGGTTCTGCTGATTATTTGGGTGATAGCAAAATTAAAGAAACATAGGAGATAGAACCAGCAAAAAAGTGATGTGTGCTACTGCGAGATGGCAAACAGAATGTAATTAGAATTCACAAAATAAGAGTGAAACAAAGGAGTAAAAATGCGAGACATGAACAAAAGGAAAAAGAGCGTGAAGACTGCGGTTGCGAAGGCTGCGGCGAGTACGCGCGTGGTAGGCGGTCGAGGTAAGTCACTGACGAACATTACAATAGCTTGCGTGGCATTATTAGCTTTGGTAGCCGGAGTCGGCATCTTTGTAGCGAGAATGAAGGTGGATGCATTGTCTGCCGATACGAATATCTCGGTGACGGTGCTCGGGAGATGCACGGGTCCTTGCCCGGAAGTCCAGGCTGTAGATGCTGAACCTTTCGGCGGTGGCGCAACTCTGCCGCAAAATACAGATGGGAGCTACGAATCTTCAGAGCCAAATGCTTCGTTAGGGATGACACTGAGGGATGTAAACCGGTTGGTGGTCACCCAAAAAGTTGCCGATCCGAATAACACGGGCCAGACAATCTCAAATCTAATTTTTGACCAAAACGGCTTGAATATAGGCGAAACACCGCAAGACATCAATGTGCCGATTGAATTACTGGCTTTAGGCCGTAATGAGTTCATCGTAGATTCCTATAACAGTAACGGAGATGTTGTTCAGAGAACGGTGGTAGTGATGTATCGACCGGGTGCCAGTGAGTTTCCGCTTTCGGGTGATGCACAGGTTTTGAATCCCGATGGATCTCCAGCGGCATCGTTCAATCCAGAAAACGGAGGCGCTAGTGGTTCGGGCGATACATTTGCTGTGACAGATTCAAACCCCATCTTAATGCTGAATGGTGAGAATGTGACGCAGGTTTTGGTGACGAATTCTAATGGCTCTGGCATGACGACATTGCTCAATAGGAGCTATGAAGACCCAACAAACCTGAACAACTTCCAGTTCCAGACGCCAGAGGGTTCGCTGCAGCCTGGACTGAATACCTTAACAGTATCGTTTTATGGTGTCGGCGGTCAGATTATCACAAAGACTTTCTATATCTATTATTTCCCCAACGGCATACCGCTACCTCCAGACACTGGCTACCTGTCGTTCGGCAAAGTTGCGATTTCGCGCACCGACTTCAGTGTGTCAATCGGCTTGGTTGTTGCAGCTATTGCACTATTCGTTGTGATTGGGTTCAAGCGGCGCAAGTCGGCGCATACACGAAGCTGATTAGATTAACTCTATGGAGTGCGAAAAACGTTGTCGCTATTCGCACTCCAGTAGAGAATATCGGAGAAACGATCAAGTGGCGATATTAGCGTACTATTAGGGCTGAAAATCGCCACGTTTTTGTTGTAGAGATATGTCATTTTTGCCTGATAAAGTCCTACCGCTGGAACATCGGTTAGCCAACGGCGAACGAATGCTTCGTACTTAGCTGTTCGCAGGGCATTGTCGGTCGTAGCGCGAGCCGATAGTAGTTGCTCATCAACGACGGAACTTGACCAATTTGATAAATTAAACCCTGTCTGCGAAATGTTGCCGGAATAGTAGTAAGCAAACATATCTGGATCTGAACCCATTTCGATTTCGTAAATTAAAATGTCGTAGGCGCGTGGCGCAATTACGTTGCCCTGGAAATCTTGACCGGGTGCGGCAGGATCGACAATTTCCAAATCTACTGTGAAACCAATTTGTTCCAGCTGACGTTTAAAGTTGTCGGCAGTCGAGCCCAGTATGCCGCGGTTACTTGTGACGAGTCTCAAGGTTGTTTGTTTGTCGCCGGTGGCGTCATTAAATAGGTTTTTTGCACCCTCGAGGTCGTATCTGTATGATGCAAGATCTACATTGACTTGGATTTGCGATGGCAGAATCGGCAAGTTGAGTGGAGTTAACGCAGCGGTTTGGGCGGAAAGCCCCCGCTGTTCTAGGTTCGTCGTCACATCGTCCCTTAGGGTATTGGTGTTGACGCCTTTTTGTATTGCCCGTCGAATGCGGACATCCGAAAGTATTGTGCTTTTAGTATTTAGAAAGGCGAATACCCCGCTGTTGACTAACGTCTCGCGTACGTTGATGTTGCCATTAGTGATGTCGCTCAGTTCGGTGATTGCCAGTTCAGCAGAGCCGGAAATTTCACCACCATTTAGGGCTGAGGCTATTTCCTCGCGGCTCAGATATGGGTGTACAACGAATCGGTCCAGTAACGGCTCACCAAGGTAGTAGTTGTCGCTGGCGCTTAAATGAGCAGATTGGTTGTCGCTCGAGCCCGATAGGGAACGGAACTCAAATGGTCCGGAGCCAATTGGCGCCCTGGAAAACTCATTTTCGTAGATTTTTTCTGGCTCGACTTCGCCCAAGATGTGCTGTGGCAGCACCGGGAAGGTCAAGGAATCTGGAAAGCTTGCCAGTGTAGCGGGAAGAGTAAACTTTATTTTGTGTTCGTCAGTTTTTTCTACTTTAACGTCTCGCCAAGTTCCGTATAGCGCTGAGCCAGTCTTGGAGTTTTTAACTAAACCGAGTGTAAAAACTACATCATTGGCATCTACGCTTTCGCCATCGTGCCATTTAGCGTCTTTGCGTACTGTGACGACATATTCTCTCCCTTCGTTTTGAATCTCTAGCTTCTCGGCCAGGTCCCCTTTGAGCGAGCCCGAGGTATCGTAATTATATAATTGCGAAAAAACTAATCTGGCAACTGCGTTTTCCGAACGCGTTGTAGCGAATAGTGGGTTTAGGCTACTGATTTTACCCAATGTGCCTTCGGCGTATGTGCCGCCTCGCGTTGCTGTGACCGTTTGGTAGATACCTTGATACCAGTTAAACTGCAACCCGGCGGCAAGAAGTAGGGCAGCCATCATGGCTGTCCAGCCGATTACCCGGCCACGCACTTTGGCTGAACCATCGTGCAATTTGTCCACTACCTTGCTTTTAAAGTGTCGTCCAGCTTTGCGACTACCGACACTGGCATAGATTGCGGCCTTTTTTACGGGTTTTGGTAGTTTCTTCCAATTTGCTGGTTCGGTAATTACGGCTGGAAGCATTTTATCATCCACCGTATTTTTGTTGCCCACTCTAGATTGATATTTTCTCAAAATTCTTCCTTTTTTAATAGGGAACTAACTGGCTGCCGGAAATATCAGCCCTGTCAAGATTGACAAAACAAATATAACTGCGAACACGACGGTCGCTTGGAACAGAGATTTGTCTAGGCCTCGTCGAGTTGTGTATAGCTCGCCGCTAGCACCGAATCCTGCGCCCAGACTTGCTCCGCGTTGCTGCAATAATATCAATAGTACAGTCAGAAATGCCGAACCTATCATAACCACCTGTAAAAAGTTTTCCATGGGTCTATTATATATCGCCGTTGGCGGGGCTGTCAAGCCAACTTTGTACCTTTTCAACAGCTTTTTTTAATACTTCCGGGAGCTTTTTGCGCTCGTCCTCGGTCAACTTACCCAACACGAAGTCGGAATCGGATATTTTGGCTTCTGGCGATCGTCTCATTTCCGAATTGGTACCGATTCGCAATCGGGCAAACTCATCAGTACCAAGTGCGGAGATTAGCGATTTTAGGCCGTTATTGCCGCCAGCGCTGCCGTTAGGTCGCAATCGCATTTCGCCGAATTCCAAGTTGAAGTCGTCGCAAATTGCCAGGAAATCTCGAGAGGGACAGGCTCTATAGAATCTGACGACGTTTGCAGCACCGCTGCCGATCTCATTGTAATAACTAAGAGTTTTCAGTAAAATAATATTTCCGTTAAATAGGCTTCCAATTGAAGGACCATATACTATTGCCATGTGACCCCCGAATTTTTCATTGAATTTCCATTCCTCACCCCATTTTTTAGCCAGTGCATCAACAGCGACGTAGCCTAGATTATGTCGTGTCCACAAGTACTCGTTGCCAGGATTTCCTTGGCCGAGAATTACCTTATAGCGAGCTGCGTTTTTCATCGGTTTCCCCCGTCGCTATTCTTGAAACTGAACATAATTGGAGTACCGTCGAACCCGAAGTTTTCGCGAATTGCTCGCTCAAGATAGCGCTTGTAGCTCCAATGCAGCAGAGCTAGATTGTGCCCATAAACTACGAACCATGGCGGCGCTACGTCGGTTTGCACGATGTATTTCAGCTTGGGCATGGTGTTTTTGAGCCCGGCTGGCGGGTGTGCTGCCACTACTTCGCGCAGGACTCGGTTTAGCTCGTTGGTTTTAATCTCTTTTTTACGTTCGGAGTCGATTTTTTCGGCCTGTTCGAAGATCTTGGCTACATTCCGTCCGGTTAGACTGCTAGTCAAAATGACCGGCGCAAAGGGGATAAAGTTAAAGTCGTTTTTTAATCTCGTTAATAATTCATCGGAATCACCAGTATATAGGTCCCATTTGGTGACAACTAGGATGATGCCTTTCCCGGCTTCTTTGATGGTGCCGGCCAACCGTTGGTCAAAGGCGGAATGAGGTTCGGTGGCATCAATCAAAAGTAGGCAGATATCTGATTGCTCGATTGCGTTCATTGTGCGCAGGACTGAAAACTTCTCAATTCCTACTTCTTGTTTGCCAGGTCGTCTGACCCCGGCCGTGTCTAGAATCTTTAAGTCTCGCTGGTTGAATCGCACGTTAACGGTGTTGACATCGCGCGTGGTTCCGCTCAAGTTGGCCACAATCGCTTGTTGTTTCCCGGCTAGTGCGTTAAACAGGGAGCTTTTGCCGACGTTTGGCCGCCCGACTAACGCTATTTTTAGCTTAAGCTCTTGACTTTTTTCGGTCGGTGTGCTATCATTGGAGTATGGGGGCAGTTTTGCTGTGATTTCCTCTAGTAGTTCTGTCACGCCTTGCCCATGCTCGGCGGAAACCTTGATCATCTGCTTAACGCCCAGGCTTAGAAACTCGTGTTCTGGCAGGCTCTCCCGCAGGTCGGCTTTGTTCAACACCAAGACGAGCGGCTTGCCAGATTTTAGCGCCCGCCGTGCGATGCCCTTGTCGTCCTGATTGGTGTACCTTGTGCTATCGACTGTTAGCAGAATGACATCCGCCATTTCGATGGCGTCGGCAATTTGATCCTGAATCGTCGCTTCAAATTCGTCGGACGGGTCTTTCAGGCCGGCTGTATCGACTAACAAAAAACCTTGCCCGCTTTCCGTCTGGACTCGTGCCGTCACATTGTCTCGGGTTGTGCCTTCCTCGTGCGCCACGATAGCCAGTCGCCCCCGAGCCATTCGGTTGAAGAGCGAACTTTTGCCCGCGTTTGTTTGGCCGATGATTGCTACGATTGGCAGCTTGTTTTTTGTTGATGTCATCAATTATTCTTTTGTACTTATTATATTGTATTGGTGCGCCTGAGAAGACTCGAACTTCCACAGCCTTGCGGCCACTACCACCTCAAGGTAGCGTGTATACCAATTTCACCACAGGCGCATGTTTTACACTTAATTCTAGCAAGATTCGGGGCAAAATGCAACTTGCTCGGCTCATGAGGGCTATGCTATACTTGGGTTCATGAAGGTGCAAAAGTCAACGCCATGGGTAAAACTGGCCAAGAAAGATTGGCTGGTTATGGGGATTACCACGCTGATTTATGCGATTATCGCATTTGTCAATCTTGGCTCGACCGAATCGGCACATACGTATATGACGTTGGAAGACCGCCAACAGGTGATTGTTGAGTTTGACGAGCCTAGCGCCATCACTAGAGTTCAGATTGTGCCGGGGCCGACTCGTCGTAGCCACTTGGATTTTTATTTCGCTGACGAAAAGCGGGAAGTTTGGCATGGACCGTATGGGTATTCATATGATGGAGCGTTTGACGTGCTGGAAATGTCCACGTTGACTTCCTATGATCCAGATGGCGAATCATTTCCGGAAAACAGCAAGTTTTCATATGCTATTATCGAGAGCAACTCCGAAGGTTTGGGGACAGAGGGTGGCGTGGACCGTAGCACCTTGGCCGAGGTGGTTTTTCGGGATTCCAATGACGAAGTGATTCCTATCGCCAGTTTCGCTTTTTACGACCCGATAACCGAGGAGAGCCCGGGCAGGGACGAAATTGATGGGTATTATAACCTGTTTGACGAACAAACGTTCGTTCCTGCCGATGCAAACTATTTGAATAGTCCGATTTTTGACGAAATATATTACAATCAAACAATCAAAAACTTCTATAACGGCGAAGCTATTTTTGAGACTACTCACCCGCACGTCGGTAAATATATAATGATGGTGGGCGCAGAAATGTTCGGTTTTAACACGTTTGGTTGGCGGTTTATGGGTGCACTGCTGGGGGTCTTGATGCTGCCATTAATTTATATATTTGCCAAACAGATTTTCAAAAAACGGTTTTGGTGTGTTTTTGCTACGATTGTATTCGCTTTCGATTTTATGCACTTTACGCAGTCGCGCTTGGCTACAATAGACACATACCCGACGTTTTTCGTGATGCTGATGTTCTTGTTTATGTATCGCTATACGCAAGTTAGTTTTTATGACACTAAGTTTCGGCGGAGCATTGTGCCGTTGTTTTGGTCGGGCTTGTTCTTTGGGCTGGGTTTCGCTAGCAAGTGGCCGGTAGCATACGGGGCTATTGGCCTGGCTGTGATATTTTTTGCCGTGATGATTCAACGGTTTCGCGAGCGGCGCGCCTTCGGTAAAGCCAAGTTGTTTTGGAAAAACTTTTGGAAAACTTGTGCAGCTGCCACAGCGTTTTTTGTGATCGTTCCGGCTGCGATCTACGTGATTAGTTTTATCCCGGAGTATGTAAATCCGAGAGCGCGGCTGGCGACGATTGCCGATGTCCATAGGGAATGGTATGATACTGTTGACGAGGCTAAGGAGGCTGGTCACGATTTTGATATTTTCACTTATACTGTGCGTCGTACCGAAAAAGCATTCAGATTTCACGCAGATTTGCGTTCGCCGCATCCTTATTCGGCAACATGGTCTGACTGGGTGACCGATCGTCGCCCGATATTATATTACATCGACTATAATGATGATGAAAAAACCGTATCCACGATTAGCGCCTTTGGTAATCCAGCGGTTTGGTGGATGGGATTGGTTGCTATGGCATACGGCGTGGCGATGGTGCTGAAAATGTTGGTGAAAAAGTTGGCTGGAACAGTGCGCGACAACGACTACAAAGTGGCAAAAATCGCCAGTTTTATGTTGGTTGGTTATCTAGCGCAGCTACTGCCTTGGGTTGTAGTGGAGCGAGTGACGTTTATTTACCATTATTTCCCATGCATTATCTTCTTGGTGCTGATGACAACGCTGATGTTCAAAGAGGCTCATCCCCTTTGGTGGTACAAATTCAAGTGGCTTGAGTAGGGCCTTGCTTCTGTGAACAAGTTCACACGCTGGCCCCACTTCCTTAAAAG
>QMCD01000298.1_pt1 | contig 72399 bp, 68 predicted proteins | sample 1821841 | NCBI WGS metagenome assembly QMCD01 (sample SAMN01991225, study PRJNA193472) | Termite gut metagenome, whole genome shotgun sequencing project. | isolation source: worker | host: Macrotermes natalensis
CGTGAGTTCGATGAATTCAAATGTTGTGATTTATAGTATATTAAGCTATGTTTAGGGTTCATTTGAACTCATCGAGCCCACGTTACCGGCTTTGAAAAAGCCGGCTCCTTGTAACCTACCCCCTAAATCCCCCTTCAAAAGGGGGACTTTGCAAAGCCGATGGCTTTGCGTAAGTGGAATATATTGAAAACAAATACATTACAATTAACTAATTCATCGAACTCACGTTAAATAGTCTCGAATTTATAGACTATCTTTTGAATGTACCGTTCGCCCGGACGAAGGGTCTGGTCGGGGAAGTTCGGATGGTTGGGGGCGTCGGGGAAACCCTGGCACTCCAAAGCCACGCCGTCGCGGTTGGCGTAGGGGCGGCCGCTCTTGCCTGCGGGCGAACCTTTCAGCCAGTTGCCCGTGTAGAGTTGCACGCCGGGTTGCGAGGTGAGGATCGTCATGGTGCGTCCGCTGGCGGGATCGGTGAGCCGACCCGCTTCTCCCAAAATATTTTTCTTCCAGCCGTCGATCACCCAGTTGCGGTCGTATCCGGCGGCATCGGTGATCTGCGCGTAGTCGGCGTCGATGTCGCGGCCGAGCGTCTTGGGCTCGCGGAAATCCATCGGGGTATCTTCGACGGGCCATATCTCGCCCGTGGGAATATTGTCGGGACGGGTCGGGACGAAGTGCGAGGCGTTCAGTTGCAAAACGTGCCCCAGCACGCTGCCGCTCGCCTCGCCCGAGAGGTTGAAATAGGCGTGGTTGGTGAAGTTGACAACGGTGGGGGCGTCGCATTCGGCCGAGTAGACGATCTCCAATTCGCACTCGTCGCTCCAATGGTAGGCGGCTTCGGCCACGAGGTTGCCGGGATAGCCGCCCTCGCCGTCGGGGCTGGAGATCGAGAATACCACGCGGTTGCCTTCGACGCGCGCGTCCCAGATCTTGTTGGCAAGAGTCGCCGCGCCGCCGTGAAGTTGGTTGCGCCCTTGGTTCGGGATGAGGGGATATTCCACGCCGTCGAGGGTGAAACTCGCGCTACCGTCCTTGCCGCCCATGCGGTTGGCGTAACGGCCGACGCTCTTGCCCATGAAGGGACCGTCGCCGATGTAGCTCTGCCAATCTTTGTAGCCGAGCACCACGTCGGCAAGCGCGCCGCCGGAGTCGGGAACGAACGCCGAAACCAGCGCCGCGCCGAGATTGGTCAGATCCACAGATGCTCCCGAAGCGTTTTTAATGGTGTAGAGTATGACGGCCTCGCCTTCGGGAGTGAAGCCCCAGGGGGTTTGAGTTATTTCCATAAGTTCTCAGGATACTCGCCGGAGGCAATTAACGATTTGATGCGTTCGACCACCACCGGTTTGTCGGCCTTGTAGGTAACTCCGAACCAAACGGCGTCGGTGGGAAGAACCTTCATGGAGGCGGCGCCGCGTTTGATGAGAGTGTCGACCATCAGCGGAATGTAGAACTCGGCTTTGAGGTTTCCGGCGTTCTCGTCGAGGAATGTGCGGAAATACTCCTCGGAATGGGTGAAATAGTCGGGCGTGAAGCCGAACATGTTCATCGAAACGGGCGTGTTGTCGGCGAGCGGTTGCTGCGATCCGTCGGTGGGATCGACGAAAACCACCTGCCCGTCCTCGCGGCGTTCGATACCGTGGCGTTCTGTCATCGAAGTGAGGTTGCCCTCCGCATCCTCGGAACAGACCCCGCGCGAGACGGTACCGTTGTCGGACAGCGTGTTGGATATGCTGAAACCCACCATCGCATAGCGGTTCTCGCTGCTGTGAAGGGTTTGCAGATAGTCGCCCAGAACCTTGAAAGAGTCCTTGCCGTAGAAGTCGTCGGCGTTGATAACGGCGAAAGGTTCGTTAACCGCGCTCCCGGCCATCATCACGGCGTGGTTTGTGCCCCACGGTTTTTCGCGCCCCTCGGGAACGGTGTAGCCCGAAGGCAGATAGTCGAGCTCCTGGAAAACGAAATCGACGGCGATACGTCCGCCGAAGCGCTCGGGAGTGAACACCTCGCGAAAATCCTTCTCGAAGGAGTGGCGGATCACGAAGACCACCTTGGTGAATCCGGCGCGGATGGCGTCGAAGATAGAATAGTCGATGATGGCTTCGTTATTGGGGCCGACGCCGTCCATCTGTTTGAGAGAGCCGTAGCGCGAGCCCATTCCGGCTGCGAGCACGACAAGAGTCATATCCGACATAATATATTAGGGATTTGGTTTGTTATAGTTTCCGGCAAAGATATAAATTACGAATTACGAATTACGAATTACGAGTAAAAAAAATCTATCTTTGTGCCGTATGCGTGAAAAACTCAAAAAATGGTGGCGGGGATTTGTCGGCAAGCAAAAACTCGCCGTTCTCGACGGGGACGACAACTCCACCCGGTGGTATATGTACATCTCGCCGTCGCGTGTGCTGGTGGGATTCATAACGCTGGTGCTCGTCATCGTCGCCGCCGTGGTGTTGCTCATCGTCTATACTCCGGTGTTGGACACGATCCCGGGTTATCCGGGCAAGCGTTCGCGCGAGGCGCTCATCCGGGGCATCATGCGGCTCGATTCGCTCGAAAGGGAGATGGCCAACCTGACGGTTTACACGGGCAACATCGGTCTCATCATGGAGGGCAAAACTCCGGTGATACGGGAAGTAACGCGCCAAGGCGACTCCGTGCAGATGCAGGACAAGACTCTCGTGGCCCCCGGCGCCGCAGACTCGCTACTGAGGGCGCTCATGGAGGGTGACGGCGAATACTCGCTCGCGGCATCGGCGGCGGCGGCCAGATCGGGTATCGCACCCGGCCATCTGGTACCTCCGGTCAAGGGGATCGTGCAAAGCGAGTTCAGTCCCGTGGCTGGGCGCTACGGAGTGGAGATCGCAACCGCCGACCAGAGCCCCGTGGTGGCGGTGAGGGACGGAACGGTCACGATGAGCGTCTGGACGCCCGGCGAGGGATATCTTCTGCAAATACAGCACGCCGACAACCTGTTGTCGGTCTACCGCCGGTTGTCCGAAGCCCAAAGCAATGTCGGCACGCGGGTCAAGGCGGGCGAGATAATAGGCATGGCCGGGCCGCTCGTTTTCGAACTGTGGTATAACGGCACCGCGGTCAATCCACTCAACTATATCGTTTTTTGATGGCGCGGCAGAGAATTGCGGTCCTGGGATCGACGGGTTCGATCGGACAGCAGACGCTTGAAATACTTGCGCTTCACCCCGATCTTTTCGAGGCGGCGGTGCTGACTGCGCGTTCCGACTGGAAGACGTTGGCCGATCAGGCACGCGCCGTGGAGCCGGATAGTGTGGTGATCGCCGACCGGGAGTTCTATGCTCCTCTGCGCGACGCTCTGGCCGACCTGCCCGTGAAAGTGTGGGCCGGCGAGGATGCCGTGGCCGCCGCGGCAGAAGCAGGCAATGTCGACGTCGTGGTGAACGCACTGGTCGGTTACGCGGGACTTGTTCCCACGGTTCGTGCCGTTAAGGCGGGCAAAAAGGTCGCGCTTGCGAATAAGGAGAGTCTCGTGGCGGGGGGTGAACTCGTGATGCGTCTCGCGGCGGAGCATCGTGTACCCATAGTACCCATCGACTCGGAACATTCGGCGATCCTGCAATGTCTCTCGGGAGAGGTCTCGCCTGTGAGCCGGATCATCCTCACGGCTTCCGGAGGAGCGTTGAGGGATATTCCTGTGGAAAATCTCGCGGATGTCACCCCCTCGATGGCCCTCGCCCATCCGAACTGGAAAATGGGGCCCAAGATAACCGTAGACTCGGCGACACTCGTCAACAAAGGCTTCGAAGTGGTCGAAGCGCGGTGGCTGTTCGGTCTCTCTCCGGAGCAGATCGACGTTCTGGTGCATCCCCAGTCGATAGTCCACTCGATGGTCGAATTTTGCGACGGGGCTCTCAAGGCACAGTTGGGCACCCCCGACATGAGGGTGCCGATAGCTTACGCCCTTTCGTATCCCGCTCGACTGCCGCTACCGGAGGATTTCGGAAGGCTCTCGTTAGCCGACCATCCCAACCTGAGTTTCGAGGCGGTCGACCATGAGAGATTCCCCGCTCTTGCCCTTGCCCGCGAGGCGATGGCGGCCGGGGGAACTGCCCTTTGTACTTTCAACGCCGCCAACGAGGTTGCCGTCGAGGCGTTCCTCGGGGGCCGGATCGGATTTTTGGACATCGTGCGAACGATCGCCGCAACTCTGGAGTGTACCGAAAACATAGCCCGACCCACTCTCGACGATTACGTAAACTGCAACAGTGCCTCGCGCCGCGTGGCCCAGCAACTCATAACCCATAACTCATAAACGTATAAATGGAAATTGCAATCAAAGTTTTACAACTGATATTGGCGCTGTCGTTGCTCGTGTTCGTACATGAGCTCGGCCACTATTTCACCGCCCGGATGTTCGGCATCAGGGTCGAGAAGTTCTATCTCTTTTTCGACGCGTGGGGATTCTCGTTCTTCAAATTCAAAATAGGCGATACCACCTTCGGCCTCGGCTGGGTGCCTTTCGGCGGCTATTGCAAAATCTCGGGCATGATCGACGAGAGCATGGACACCGAGGCGATGAAGCAACCCGCGCAACCATACGAATTCCGCTCCAAGCCCGCATGGCAGAGGCTCATTGTGATGGTGGGCGGCGTGGTGATGAACGTCATCACGGCGATCGTCATCTATATCGGCATGAGCTGGCACTGGGGCGACAGCTATATCGACAACGGCGATCTTAAATGGGGATACTCGTTCAACGAGTTGGCGCACCAGATCGGTTTCGAGGAGGGCGACCGCATAGTCAGTTTCGACGGCGAGCCGGTCGAAGGGAACTATGGAAGCGTGTTCGCCGATATGGTGATCGGACAGGTGAAGAGCGTCGGCGTCCTGCGCAATGGGGCTCCGGCCATCGTCGCGATCCCCGAAGGCAAGACGGCGCAGATGCTCGACAGTCCCGACTTCATGATCCCGCGCGTGCCGTTCGTGGTGGCTTCGGTTCCGGCAGGATCGACCACGGGATTGGCCGCGGGCGACTCGCTGGTGGCATTCAACGGAGCCCCGATGAGGTTCCGCCACGAGTACGAGAAAGCTCTTTCGGAAGCGGGGGGCGGAGCGGAGGTCGAACTGACGGTGATGCGCGACAGCGCCGGTGTGCGCGTCCCGCGTAATCTGCGGACGACACTCACGCCCGAAGGTTTGATCGGATTTAACGCCGTCGTCGATTATCCCCCCATCCGGACGCGCGACTACACCTTCGCAGAGGCGATCCCGGCGGGTTTTCGGCGGGCGGGGGCTCAGATAAGCAGCTATTGGGATCAGCTAAAACTGTTGGTGAACCCGAAAACAGAAGCCTACAAGGGCGTCGGTAGCCTCATCACCATCGGTAGCATATTCCCCGGCACGTGGGACTGGTTCAGGTTCTGGAGCGTCACGGCGTTCCTGTCGATAATCCTGGCGGTGATGAACATCCTGCCCATTCCGGCGCTCGACGGCGGCCACGTCGTGTTCCTGCTGTGGGAGGTGGTGACCCGCCGCCGCCCCAGCGACAAAGTCCTCGAATGGGCTCAGATGGTGGGTATGCTGCTTTTGTTGGGATTGATGGTACTTGCTTTCTGGAATGACATTTACAGATTTTTTATAAAATAGGGAACCTTATAGAAAACCGGAGATGCGATATTCACATCTCCGGTTTTCTATTGTCGTAACTTACCTCTAACGGTGAGCTTGACATATCAAACAATTACAGGCAGAATTTGTATAATGTCTAACACCTACAACTTTTTTACCGATAGTGTCTGCGCGGGAAAAAATTCGATTGAACAAATTAGTATCTCCTTTTTCAAGGTAGTGCCTGATCGCTAACGCACATACATCGGCTATTTGTATCATACTCGTCAGTTGGGAATCTACGAAAAGAGGAGTTTCAATAATATTAGTTATATCTGTAAATAGCGTACCTTGTCGATGAAATTTTTTCATTAACTCCGTGTGTTTTAGCGCTACTGTCTGATTATTGTCGTGTATAGTTAATCCGTAATTGATGGTACCGGTGTATTTATCCTTCCGCTTAAGACATTGTTCAAATCTTGAAATAATCTGTTCAAATGCCTGCTCGTCTATTGTTTGCCTGCTTCTCGTAGGATCAAAATGAAGTTTATCTATACACTCTGCAAATAATCGAGCTGATTTCCACGAGGCTACACTATCAGCCAATTCTTCCACAAACTGCCATCTCTCGACATGTGTCAAATGTATATAAGGTTCCGTGTGTTCGTAATTCTTTTTTGCCTGTCTATATGTAGCGCTACCATGTGGATTTTTCTGTAACCTCAATAATTCTGCATGACGCAAACTCATCACTTCAAATCTTCTTCGGCTATAATCCATTGACTCGAACTCCGCTACCTTATCTTGTTCTCCATATTTACGCAATATCCATCCAGTATGAATTTCTTCCGAATTCAATCCATATCGCTTTTTTATTACATTGATTTTCCTTTCATAGTTTTTCCATTTTTCTATTGGAATGGCAAGTCCCGCTAACACAAAATGAGAAGAATTTCCAGGCATAGCAGATGTGCCGGATTCATCAATATAGCAAAAAAACATGGCGGCAGTTGTTTAGATTTGGAGGTAATACAAAAAAAAAGCGACTGGCGATGGAGAACGTATCCTCCTCATGTGAGACGCTAACGACTCATACCAGACGCATCGCAAAGGTATAAACAAATATTTAAAATACAAATATAAAATTAAAACAATTTTATTTACTAATTTCGTGTAGGTTTATATTAAGACAACGATTATGGCGAAGATAAAGAAGGCATACTTCTGTTCGGCGTGCGGCAACGAGCAGCCCAAGTGGATGGGCCGCTGTCCGGCGTGCGGCGAGTGGAACACGTTCGTCGAGGAGATCATCGCAAAGGAAGATACCTCGGGCGGTGCGCGTTCTCTTGTGAAGTCGGCGGGAGGAGCCTCTTCGCGCCCTGTTCCCGTCGGCGAGATCACGCGCGACGAACTTTCGCGCATCGACCTCGGCATAGGCGAGGTTAACCGCGTTTTGGGAGGAGGCATGGTGCCGGGATCGTTCGTTCTGCTGGGCGGTGAGCCGGGGATCGGGAAATCGACCCTCTCGCTTCAGATCGCCCTCGCCTCGCACGGCCTTCGCACGCTCTACGTCTCGGGCGAGGAGTCGCCCCAGCAGATCAAGATGCGCGCCGAAAGGGTCGCGCAACAAGGGTCGGAGGAGTGTTATGTGTACGCCGAGACGCTGCTCGAAAACATCATTGCCCAGGCCGAAGCGCTCTCCCCGGGCCTGATAGTAATAGACTCGATACAGACCATCTACACCGAACTGCTGGATTCGTCGCCCGGCAGCGTGTCGCAGATACGCGAGTGCGCGGCCACGCTTCTGAAGTACGCCAAGACGCACGGGACTTCGATCGTCATCATTGGCCACATCACCAAGGACGGCGCCATCGCGGGCCCCAAGATACTCGAACACATAGTCGACGTGGTGCTCTCGTTCGAGGGCGACGACGCGGGAGTGTACCGCATTCTGCGCGGCGCCAAGAACCGTTTCGGGGCAACCTTCGAGATCGGGGTGTTCGAGATGCGGGGCGAGGGGCTCGTGGAAGTGGCCAATCCGTCGGAGATACTGCTGGGCGATTACCCCGAGCCCCTGAGCGGTATCGCGGTGGGTGCGGCGGTCGACGGCATAAGGCCCTATATGATAGAGACGCAGGCACTTGTCGGCGGCGCGACATACGGCACGCCTCAACGGGTGGCCACGGGGTACGACATGAAGCGGATGAATATGCTGCTTGCGGTACTCGAAAAACGCGCGGGACTGAAGCTCGGCGCGAAGGACGTTTTCCTCAACTTCGCGGGAGGTTTCCGAATCGCCGACACGGGACTCGACCTCGCGGTGGCGGGAGCGGTGATCTCGTCGTACTTCGATCGCGCGATAGCACCCGGAGTGGCTCTCGCCGGCGAGATAGGACTGTCGGGCGAGGTGCGTCCCGCTCCCCGAAGCGAGCAGCGCATAGCGGAGGCGGCGCGTCTGGGTTTTGGGCGCATCGTGGTCTCGGCCTATCTGCGGAAAAGCCTGCCACGGCCTCCGAAAGGCATAGAGGTGGCGTATATCAGCCGCATCGACGAACTCGGCAAATACCTTTTTAGTGGTTAACGGTTAGTGATTAGTGAGCTACGCCGAATTTTATATCGCGTTAGCGCTAACCACTAATCACTAACCGTTAATCACTATTTAAGAGAGACGAGTTCCTGGGTCATTTGCAGATTACCCGCACCGTCGCGGGTTTCGGTTTTAACGTTGCCCACCCCGGCGGAGATCCAGGCGACCGACTTTACGCTCTGGGTCTGCCCCATTGTAACCACCGTCATATCGGACTCGATCTTATAGCAGTCGAAAGTGCCTGTGGGAGTGGTGATATTCTCGCGTGCCGTGACCTTCTCCCTGGCGGAGGTGGAGACCTTCATCCCCATCATTTCGATAGAGAACTCATACTCGAACTCCTGTCCCACCGAAATGTCGGCCGGATAGGAGGGAACGGTACCTTCGATCTCCATTCCCGGCATGTTGGGCGCCATTTCGACGACGCCGTCGCGAATGACGGTGGTCATGGGCATGGGAGCGGTCATGGGACTGTGACTGCCGTCGAACGCCTCGACGTTGTAGGATACGGTGTAGTTGCGTGCATCGACGGCGTCGATCCCCGTGACGGTCGACCGGGCGTACGACATCACTGTACCGTCGGGAGTTTTGACCGCATATTCGGCCACGGCTCCTTTTTTATCGAGGAAGAACGGGGTTTGCGCGGAAGCTGAGGCGGTGATTACAAGTGTGAAGAGTACGGCAAATGCCGAAGTCAGAATCTTTTTCATTTTGTCTGCGTTTTAATGTCGATAATCAGAACAAATGTAAAAAAATTGCGGGACTTTTCAGCCCCGCAAAAAATTATTTTAACGTCACGACGATTCCCGCCGAGACCCACGTTCCGGGCATCGGCAGACCCCCGAAATCGAAATAGCGGGTTCCCGTGAGGTTCGTCGCGTCGAGATAGAGTTGCCAACCCGTGCGGCGGGCGCCTCGAGGCTCCCATGACAAGCGACCGTCCAAAAGAAAATAGGGTTTATACCCCTGCTCTGTGTCTTCGGCGTCGAGGTAGCCTCCCACACGGTCGTAGAACGATCCCGTCAGCGTGAGAGTGAAATCCCTCAGGAAAGCGAACGCCACCTCGCCCGAAATCTTGTGCCTCATGTAGTCGAGGGCATATTTCGAGATGTAATCGGTGGAGACCGAGATGTCGCTGTGGAGGTAGCCGTAACTGAGCATCGCCCGGGGGAGCCATCCCGTTCCCTTGTAGTGGGCGGTCAGTTCGCCGCCCACGGTTCCCAAGCGGTTGTGCTGGGTCGAATACCAGTGGCCCGCTATGTCGCCCGGCCTGTCGCCCGTGCGCTGCTCCCAATCGATGATGTCGCGGGTGCGGCGATACCACACCGAAGCCTCACCGAACCACTTTTTCGCAGGCGAGGCGAAGGCGGCAGTCAGGCGGTAGGTCATCGCCTTTTCGGGCTTCAGATCGGGGTTCGGATGGTAGATGACCACGTTGTAGTAGAGATCGGTGAAGGTCGGAAGGCGCATCGAACGCAGCGCTCCGGCCTTCAGGGAGACAACTTCGGAGGGACGCCATCCCGCCTCGGCGGCGAAAGCGCCGGTGGTGCCGTAGGGTGTGTCGCTGAGCGTCGCAAGTCCCGCGGTCCAGAAACGCTCCCACGATTTCCGGTGTCCGGCCCACGCGCTGGCGACATATCGGAAAGCGCGTTTGGGATACAGCACATCCTGTCCCGGAACTTTGTGCCGGGGATCGCCCAGCGGCTCACCCATAGCCGTGGAGAACATCGTGTGGCGGGCGTAACTCGCCCCGAGCGAGGTGACCCCCGCACGACGCCAGGTGTAGTCGGCGGTGAGCGACGCGGTAGCGTGATAAGTGGTGTGGTAGTTGAACGGAACGCCGCCGCTCTCGGGATCGGGATTGGTGCGCACCATCTCGAAACGGTCGTTGTTTTGGCGGAAACTTCCGGTCGCCTCGAGGGTCAACCTTTTCCACGAGCGTATCCATCGCAGCGAGGCGAGCCCCGTGAGGGTACTTTCGAACTGCTCGGGGTACTTGAGCGAATAGAATCCGTTGGAGCCCCATTCGCGCCGCTGGAAACCTCCCTGAACGTCGAACCAACCCGCTTTCGGCGACTCATAGTTCACGCGAGTATAGGCGTTCAGGTTCCAGAAGTCGGTGTTGTGGCGGTAGCCGTCGGAACGGCGGTACGATACGGCGCCGAGGGCGGATATCCGTTCACCGTTGCGCCCTGCGCGGCCCGACCACGCTCCCGACATATTTCCGTAGCCATATCCCCAAGCTCCTCCTTCGAGGCGGACGCGAAGATAGCGCGGATAGGCGGGTGCCGTGCGAAAATCGACCGCACCGGCAAGCGCACCGGGTTGGGCGGTGCCGTCGAGAACGGCGATGTCGGAGAGCACGTCGAGATCGACGGGCAGAGAGTGGGATTGATGCCCCGTGCGGGCATCCGAGAAGTCGATGCCGCCCAGCATCACCATTGTTTGTTCGAACGAGCCTCCGCGAATTGCGATGTCGGCCTGGGAACTCCTGCCCCCTCTTTCCCTGACGTCGACCGAAGGGAGCAGGCGCAAGAGTGCCTCAGCGCCCGCGAGGGGAGCCTTTTCCTTTTGATCGACAAGAAAGCGGGTTTGCGACACGAGCGGGTGGACTGACGCGGCGGCCTGACTTTGGCGCGCCGTGACACTCACCGCATCGAGATGCAGGGTGCGAAGCTGGGCCAGAGAGTCTGTCCCGGTCGTTTGCGCACCTGCAATGTGCGTCGCAAGCAAGATGATCGACATCGCAACCGACAGATGCCCGTAGCGGAACCGGCGCATGCCTGCAAAAGCCGCCCAGGGCTTGCGGGACCAACGCCGGAAGCACCAAAGGGCTTCGGGTTGCGTTTGTTTGTTCATCTTTTTTGAACTTGTTTTTGAAGGCCGTTTCGGGCGGCCTCCGGGTTAATGTTCCCGGGCTTTTCCCGGGATACAGGGGGCGAAGGTAACTTTTTTCCGCTATCTTTGTGGCGGATTAACGGGATTTTCATATTTTTGTACATTATAATGTACATCAAATATTTAATGCCATGATAGTCATAAGCAGTGCCGAACTTCGGGGCAATATGAAAAAATATCTCGATCTTGCCTCCTCCGAACAGGTTTTCGTTCAGCGAGGTAAGGACGAAACGTTCGAATTGGTAAAAAGACAACACATCAAAGAACCCGATGCCGATTTTTATCGCTCCATCTCCATGGAGGAATTCCGAAAAAGGGCGCATGAAATGATCGAAGACATGTATAAACTTCCGCGATGAAAGTAGCGTTGCTTCCCGATGTGCTGATCTATTTACAAGAGATGGCACACATTCTCTATTTCAACAACTATTTCGGATTCGAAGAGTCCGCACATAGATATGTGGATGAACTGCTCGACGACATAGAGAACGAACTGCCTTATCTTTCTCACAAAGAAGCGCCGCCATATTTCAACAAGTATGGGCAAGGTATGTTCTACGCCACATTTCGTAAAAGCAAACACACATACTGGTATGTTTTTTTCGATAAATATTCATCCGACGGAGAAACCATATATGTAGTTAGATTTATCGGAAACAACCACACAATAGCACAATACTTATAAATCATGTTCGAAAACCTGACCGACAAGCTCGAGAGATCGTTCAAGATTCTCAAGGGCGAGGGAAAAATAACCGAAATAAACGTTGCCGAGACCCTCAAGGAGATACGGCGAGCCCTGATAGACGCCGACGTCAACTACAAGGTGGCCAAGACATTCACCGACACCGTCAAGCAAAAAGCGCTCGGCGAGAATGTGCTCAAGGCCGTCAAGCCGGGCCAGATGATGACCAAGATCGTCCGCGACGAACTGGCGGCCCTGATGGGCGGCACGGCGACCGATATAAATCTGAGCGGCAGCCCCGCGGTCATTCTCATCGCGGGCTTGCAGGGCTCGGGTAAAACGACCTTTTCGGGCAAGCTCGCCGCGCAGATCAAAAGCAAACGCGGGCGGCAGGTGCTGCTCGTGGCGGGCGACGTGTACCGTCCGGCGGCGATCGAGCAGCTTAAAATCCTCGGAGGGCAGGTCGGAGTGGAGGTCTACACCGAGCCCGACAGCAAGAACCCGGTGCAGATAGCCGAAAACGCCATAAAATACGCGAAGACCAAAGGCATTAATACCGTCATAGTCGATACCGCGGGCCGTCTGGCCGTCGACGAGGCGATGATGACCGAGATCAAGGCGATAAAAGACGCGATGAAGCCCTCGGAGACGCTCTTCGTGGTCGACGCGATGACGGGTCAGGACGCGGTGAACACGGCAAGGGAGTTCAACGACAGGCTCGATTTCGACGGCGTGGTGCTCACAAAACTCGACGGCGATACCCGCGGCGGGGCGGCGATCTCGATCCGCTCGGTGGTGAACAAGCCGCTGAAATTCATCTCGTCGGGCGAGAAGATGGACGCTCTGCAGGTGTTCCACCCCGAGCGAATGGCCGACCGCATACTCGGCATGGGCGACGTGGTTTCGCTCGTGGAGCGCGCACAGGAACAGTACGACGAGGAGGAAGCCCGCCGGACGCGCAAAAAACTATACAAGGACACCTTCGATTTCAACGACTTTCTGGACCAGATCGCGCAGGTCAAAAAGATGGGCAACATGAAGGAACTCATGTCGATGATCCCCGGAGTGGGCAAAGCGCTGAAGGATGTCGAAATTTCGGACGACGTGTTCAAGCAGACCGAGGCGATAATCGGCAGCATGACCCCCGCCGAACGCTCCAATCCCGCGCTTATCAACGCCTCGCGCCGCGAACGCATAGCGCGCGGAAGCGGCACCACCCTTCCCGACGTCAACCGGCTGATGAAGCAGTTCGAACAGAGTCGAAAGATGATGCGCTCGGCCGTGGGCATGGGCAGCATGAAGAATATGGCGCAGGCTGCGATGAGAAGACGGTAGAATCTTCTTCTCAATTTACAAATTTCGAAACCGGCTACGCAGAAGGAGCTGCGGTTAAAGATGCGGCCCCGGGAGGAAGCGGGTCTCGACGATCCGGTACGCACGGTGTGCGGGAAATAGGAAATGGAGCCTGACGGCTCCATTTCTTATATTGCGTTGAAAGTCTTGGCTATTTGCTCGGCCATTTGGTCTATTCCACCCTGAAGTTTACTGCCGATCATCATTTTAATCATCATGCTCATCTCGGCGTGCAACACCAGTCGCATTCGCGTGTCGTAGGGCGCGGCCTCTTTGAGTTGCACCCAGAGGGTGAATCCTATCGGCGAGGCTTCCGTTGCCTGGACCTTGATTAACTCTCCGGGGATTTTCTCGACCATGCGCAGTCCGAAGGGCATCCCCTTCACTTTGAACGAGCATTCGTCGCCCTCGACCGTCCATCCCTCGACCTTGTCGGCGACAAGAGGGGTGAAATTATTGAAGTCGGCGAGCGCGCCGTATATCGTTTCGGCGGAGCGCCGGATCTGCTGCTGTTTGCTTTCGTATTTTTCGATCATAAACATTGCCGTCGGTTTTAACCGACGGATATATTGACTATTATGGACAGGGCTTTAGCCCAACGCACAACAGTTGGGCTAAAGCCCTTTATTATTAGATATCGTTCATACCATCCGTCAGCTAAAGCAGACGGCAATGGATCTACTTTGTCACATCCAGTATTTCCGCAACCTTGGCTTCTAGGCCCTCGCCGCGCAAATCCTTTGTAATTATAACTCCGTCGGGGCTCACCAACACGGTGTGAGGAATGAACTTCACCTGATACAGGTCGCCCACAACCCCTTTAGCGTCGAGAACCTGAATCCAGATTAGACCATCCTCCTCGATGGTTTCCAGCCAGGCTGCCCTGTTCTCGTCGACCGATACGCCGACTATCTCGAAACCCTTGTTCCGGAAGCGGTCGTAGAGTTTCACAACGTTGGGATTTTCCTCTCGGCAGGGGCCGCACCATGAAGCCCAGAAGTCGATAAGCACGAGCTTGCCGCGTAGCGACGAAAGGGTGAACGGCGCGCCGTCGGGGCTGTCGAGAGTAAAATCGGGAGCCGGTTTGCCGACAGAGGTTCGGGCGAGCAGATCGCGCCGTTCGCGCACTCTTTCGGTGAAAGCATTGGCGGGCGCGCCCGAAACCAGATTCAACAGAGAGTCCATCACCGCAAAAGAAGTTTCCGACTGAGACTGCATATCCATCAAAAAGGCGGCAAAAACAGTGTTCGCATTGGCTCGAACAACTTTTGCGATGTATTCGTTATACTCCTCCATAGCCGCATCATAATCGGATCGAAGCTCGCTCGCGTACAATTTAGCTTCCAATTCCACCGCGTCATCGCGGAACGAGTTCCAGCTATCGTTCGCGGGGGTTCCGGAGAACACAGCGCCCTCATTGGGATTCACCGTGGCGGTTATGGCGCCCGCTTCGACAATGAATGGATACATTCCGCTGTCGGCGTCGAACTTCAGAATGCGCCCCGAGGGATAGGTATCCGCAAATTCGAACCGAAACTTACCGCCCTCGACGACGGCACTGTCGAGGATGGCCGTCGGCGGATAGTTCATCAGATAGACCACCGTTCCCTCGTCCACGCCTGTAACTGTGACGTTGAGAGTGGCCTCGGGACGGGTGCCGCACGCGGCAAAAACAGCTACGGCAAGCAAAATTGCAAACGATCTTTTCATCCCCGTCGAATTTTATTCCGCCGCGCCCAACACTTCGGCGACCTTGGCTTCGAGGGCCGCACCGCGCAGATTCTTAGCGACTATCACCCCGTCGGGACCGACCAGAACGGTGTGGGGGATCGAGCGCACGGCGTACTGTCCCGCCACCACATTGTTCCAACCACCCAGGTCGGAGACGTGCTTCCATCCGAGGCCGTCCTCTTCGATGGCTCCGAGCCAATTCTCGCGGTTGTCGTCGAGCGACACGCCGAGAATTTCGAAGCCTTTGTCTTTAAAACGGTCGTAGAGCTTCACCACATTGGGATTCTCCATGCGGCAGGGGCCGCACCACGAAGCCCAGAAATCTATCAACACCAGCTTGCCTTCGAGCGACGAGAGGCTGAGGGGCGTACCGTCGGGTTGTGCTTGCACGAAATCCGGAGCTTGCTGCCCGACAGCGCTTGCGGCCAGGAGGCCGCGGCGTTCCACGAGACGATCGGTGAAGGCGTTGGCCGGAGCGCCCGCCACTATGGTCAGCACCGAATCGACCGCTTCAGGGGTCATAAGGCTGTGCGCACCGCTGTTTATAAGATACGCGGCCAGAGGAGCGTTGGCATTATCGAGGATCAGTTTGTCGGTGTATTGCCCCCGCTCGTTCTCGATCCCGGTATAGATGGCGTAGAGAGAGTCGAAAGCGGGTGTACCCTCCGCCGCAATGAGACCGGGGACCATGGCCTGCATTCGCTCGTTGAAGGATACGGTTCCTTGTCTGAGCGTCGCGAGACCGTCGTTGGAGGGGGTACCGGAGAACACCGGCGTTACGGGAACGGCCCCTCCGTCGATAGCGACTGTGATAGCGCCCGGCTCGACGAAGAAGGGATAGGCTCCGCTCCGGTCGATCGAGAGGCGGTACATGTCGGGATAGGCTTCGGCTATCTCGAAACCGAACTTCCCCCCCTTGACGGCGGTGCTGTCGATCGTTGTGCCCTGAGGATCGTGCAGGTAGATCGCGGTGCCGTCGACCATGCCGGTAACGGTGCCGACGAGGGTGGCGGCGGGTTTCGTACCGCAGGCGGCAAACAGGGCGGCGGCAAGCAAAATTGTTAATGATCTTTTCATATTGGCGATGTTTTAAAAGTTTGCAGGATCGGTGCGCCAACGCTTCAGCGTTTCGACATCTTCGGGTTTCACGTAGCCCTGCGTCTGGGCGAGGGCTATCAAAGTGGGATAGTCGCTCAGCGTGTCGAGCGGGAGCGCGGCGGCTTCGAAATTGCGTGCGGCGGTATCGAAGCCATAGGTGAATATCGCGGCCATTCCCAACACGTCGAGACCCGCACTGCGCAACGCCTCCACTGCCTTCAAAGAACTTCCGCCCGTCGAAATGAGGTCTTCGATAACAACGACCTTCTGTCCGGCGTCGTATTCGCCCTCGATGAGGTTTTCCAGGCCGTGGCCTTTGGGCGCCGAACGTACATAGACGAAGGGCAGTCCCAGAGCCTCGGCCACCAACACCCCGTGGGCTATGGCTCCCGTAGCAACCCCCGCGACGACCTCCGCCTCAGGGTATTTGGCTCTGACAAGCCGGGCGAAAGCGTCGCGAACCTGCCCCCTCGCCTCCGGATGGGAAAGCACGCGGCGGTTGTCGCAATAGATCGGCGAACGCCACCCTGAGGCCCACGTAAAAAGATTTGCAGGACTGAGTTTAATTGCGTTAATTTGCAGTAAGGCCGAGGCGATCTTCGTGGCGGTCGTATCCATAATGAAAGATATTTTGGACAAATATAGTGCAAGTCGAGCGGCAAGCCAAATTAATTTGAGCTTGCCCGAGATGCAACCTATATTTTCGACAATAGAAGCCGCGGGAGGAGCCGTCGTTTCGCCCGACGGGCTGATTTTGATGATGTTGCGCCGCGGAATGTGGGATCTGCCAAAAGGCCATCTCGAACCGGGCGAGACTCTGCGCCAGTGCGCCGCACGCGAGGTGTGCGAGGAGTGCGGGCTCGATCCCGTGAGGCTGACCGTGCATGAGCGCATCGCGGAGACCGTCCACATGTCGAAACCCGATGAGGAGAAGCACACGACGTGGTTCCGAATGACCTACTCTGGCGACCCTTCCGCCGCGGCGCCCCAAACCGAGGAGGATATAACGGCGCTCGAATGGCTCTCCCCCGCCGAAGCCCGCCGCCGTGCCGCCACGAGTTTCGAGACCATTCGGGAAGTGATAGAAAAACTAATCCAAAGAATATGAAAAGGTTTTTGACTTTAGCAGTTATCGCAATGAGTTTATTTGTAACAGGTTGTACGGGCGGCGGCGCGCCGAGGGAGAAATCGGCCGGGCTTCTTGCCATCGACAATGCCCTCACGGCCTCCGAGATCGCCGCCGCGACGCTCACCCCCGAGGTGATGTGGAAGATGGGGCGCATAGGCGAATTCGCCCTCTCGCCCGACGGCTCGCAGGTCGTTTACGGCCGCACCGACTACAACGTGGCCGAAAATCGCGGCGTGACGACGCTGTGGGTGCAACCGGTCGAAAGCGGTGAAGCGAAGCGCATCTCGGGATACGACGAAAACGCGAGCGGAGCGGTGTGGAGCGCCGACGGCGGCCGAATACTCTATCTGAGCGACCGTAGCGGCTCGTCGCAGTTGTGGAGCGTCGCTCCCGACGGCACGGGCGCCGCGCGGCTCTCCGATTTTGACTTCGATATCGAATATTTCGGCGTCGCTCCGGCGGGCGGCAAGATATGGTACGTTCGCCGCGTGCAGGTCTCCCCGCGCACCTCGGCGGAGATTTACCCCGACCTCGATAAATCGGCCGCGCGGGTTTACGACGAACTCATGGTTCGCCACTGGGACAGGTGGACCGACGGCAGCCACCTCCACATTTTCGTGGCCGACTTCGACGGTGCAAAACTTACGGACGGCAATGACATCATGGAGGGAGAGCCTTACGACTCGCCGATGGAGCCCTATTTCGATGCCGCCGAGATCGCGTGGAATAATGCCGGGACGGCTCTTGCCTACACCTGCAAAAAGATGGGCGACACCGAATATGCCGTATCGACCGATTCCGATATCTATCTCTACGACCTGGCGACCGCAGCGACCGTGAACATTTGCAAACCGGCAGGCGTCCGGGCCGACGTTATGGTGGGTTACGACAAATACCCCGTCTTTTCGCCCGACGACAACCGCATCGCCATCCGCAGTATGCGCCGCCCGGGCAACGAGGCCGACAAGGAGCGTTTGTTCGTTTACGATATCGCCTCGAAAACATTTACCGATCTCACGGCCAACTTCGACAACAACGCCACGAGCGTGACTTGGAATGGTAACGACCAGGTTCGTTTCATCGTGCCCTGGTTCGGCTCGTATCAACTCTTCAAGAGCGATCTCGCGGGTAATATCACTCAGATCACCGACGGAGATCACGACATAACGGGAGCTTCGTTCGCCGCCGACCGCGCCGTGGTGTCGCTCACCAGGCAGGATCGCGCCACCGAGCTATATACCTTAAATGTCGCCGACGGTGCGCTCACTCCTCTGACCGACGTGAACGGACACATATTCGGCGCACTCGAAACGGGCCGCATCGAAAAACGCATGGTTCGCACCACGGACGGCCGCCAGATGCTGACATGGATAACCTATCCGCCCGATTTCGACCCGGCGAAGAAATATCCCGCCCTGCTCTACTGCGAAGGCGGCCCGCAAAGCGCCATAAGCCAGGGATGGAGCTATCGCTGGAATTTCCAACTTATGGCCGCCCAGGGCTACATAGTCGTCGCGCCCTGCCGTCGCGGTACCGTGAGCTTCGGGCAGGAGTGGACGGATCAAATCTCGGGCGACTATTCGGGCCAGAACATCCGCGACCTTCTGGCCGCCATCGACGAGGTTGCGAAAGAGCCTTTCGTGGACGCCGATCGCCTCGGTTGCGTGGGTGCGAGCTATGGCGGCTACTCGTCGTTCTACCTTGCAGGCACACACGCCAAACGCTTCAAAGCCTTCATCGCCCACTGCGGTATCTTTAATTTCGAGAGCATGTACGGGCACACCGAGGAGCTTTTCTTTGTCAACAACGACTACGGCGGCCCTTATTGGAGCGATGACGCGACGGCGAAGCGTTCTTACGCGGGTTCGCCCCACAAGTTCGTGAAGAATTGGGACACTCCCATACTGATAATCACGGGGTTGAACGACTTCCGCATTCCCTACACACAGAGCCTCGAAGCCCACACCGCCGCGCGCCTTCTCGGAGTTCCTTCGCGTCTTGTGGCGTTCGAGAACGAGGCTCATCAGGTCTTCCGTCCGCAGAACAACCTCGCCTGGAACCGCGAGTTCTTCGGGTGGCTCGATAAGTATGTGAAAAATCCAAACAAGCTCTAAAACCCCACACGCCCCCCGCCATGTTCAAAAAATACAACTATTTCGACGACGGCAAATCGCTTGTCGAGAACGGTTATTATCTGCTGATGATCCTGTCGATAGTGTTCGTCGCGATCCAAGTCATAATTGCCCGCAACTCGATCGACCACAATGCCCAACTGGAACTCACCAAGCACACCATCGAGCAGGACAACCGCTACCGGGTGGCGATCGAACAGAAGGCCGAGGAGTTTATGACCGCTCTTATGGAGGGACCGTATCCGGTGTCGGCCACACGTATCGACTCGATAGTTATGCAGACCGGGAATCTGGAGGAGATGAACGCCGACCGACTGATAGCTATGATGCCCTACAACGAGGGTGTCATGGCCGATCCCGTCGAACTCGAAAGGCTGGCTCAGATCCAGCTCGACCTCGCTACCGAATTGGAGCAATACGCCTTTTTCATCCTCAACGGGTTCCTCTTCGAAGAGCAGGCTTACAACGATCTGGGAAATACATTCCTGCGCTGCACCAACTTCTGCGCAATGCCGGTCATCTACATGTTGTCGTATCGCAACTACACTCTGTATCACATCAACGAGTATCGCCACATCCGGCCGCTTTACGACATCTGGTGGCATCGCCAGCAGATCGAGCGATGCCGTAACCGCATAGCGATCTGCCGCTCCATCCTTTCGGGCGACGAGCGCGAGATGGAGTTTCTGGGTCTGGCCGCGGCGGCCGAACTGTCGCTCACGCCCGAAGAGCTTCATGCCACGATCCGCCAAATGGAAACCGAGATCGCCGGGCTCGAAAAGGCCCTCGCCTCCCGCCTGAAAAAGACCTCCGTCCGAAATATGTGAACGGCAGGTGCCTGAACGAAAGCGGGCGCGGAAGTTATTTCCGCGCCCGGCTCATTTACGGGTGATTCAAGCCACTGTCCTATTTCTCGCGTGTCAGAGACTTGATATTTTCGATCAACATCGCCACGGCGACGGAGTTGAAGCCGCCTTCGGGGATGATGACGTCGGCCCAGCGTTTCGAGGGTTCGACGAACTCCTCGTGCATCGGTTTCACCGTGTTCAGATACTGGTTTATCACCGACTCCATCGTGCGCCCGCGATCGCACACGTCGCGCATGATGCGGCGTGCCAGGCGCACGTCGGCATCGGTGTCGACAAAGACTTTGATATCCATCTGCTCCCTGAGCGCCTCGTTCTCGAAGATCAGGATGCCGTCCACGATCACCACCCGCGAGGGTTTCACGAGCACCGTTTCGGAAGTGCGGTTGTGTTCTACGAACGAATAGACGGGCTGATCGACCGGCACGCCGCTTTTGAGCGCGCGCAAGTGCTCTACCATCATAGCCGTGTCGAACGCGCCCGGATGGTCGTAATTCAACTTCGAGCGCTCCTCGAGGGTCATGCCCGAGTGGGCCTTGTAGTAGCTGTCGTGGGCGAGCATGGCGACGCTCGCGCCCTCCCCGTTACCGCCGCCGAAAGCCTCCAGCAACTTCTTGACCAGAGTGCTTTTACCCGAGCCGGATCCCCCGGCAACTCCTATGACCGTGACTTCCATTTTAATTGGGAATAGAGAACCTACTATATTGCCTCGTACTTACGGGATTGCGGATAACGTATCGCGTTAGCCAATTCGTAATTCGTAATTCGTAATTTATTAAGCGTCGATGTTGGCGTACCTTGCGTTTTGTTCTATGAATTCTCTACGGGGCGGCACGTCGTCGCCCATCAGCATCGAGAATATGCGGTCGGCCTCGGTGGCGTTGTCGATCGTCACCTGACGCAGAATGCGGGTTTCGGGGTTCATCGTGGTCCAAAGTTGCTCGGCGTTCATCTCCCCGAGACCTTTATAGCGCTGGGTGTGAATACCTTTGCCACCGAACTCCGCGATCGTTTCCTCGCGCTGCTCCTCTGACCAGCAATAACGTTCGCGCGCACCCTTTTTCACCAGATAAAGCGGCGGCGTGGCGATATAGACGTGGCCCTGCTCGATGAGTTCGCGCATCTTGCGGAAGAAGAAGGTGAGCATCAGCGTGGCTATGTGGCTTCCGTCGACGTCGGCGTCGGTCATGATTATAATCTTGCCGTAACGCAGTTTTTCGAGATTGAGCGCCTTAGAGTCCTCCTCGGTGCCGATCGTGACGCCGATCGCGGTGAACATGTTCTTTATCTCCTCGTTCTCCCACATCTTGTGCTCCTGCGCCTTCTCGATGTTGAGGATCTTTCCGCGCAGAGGCATGATGGCTTGGAAAACGCGGTCGCGGCCCTGTTTGGCGGTGCCGCCTGCCGAGTCGCCCTCGACAAAGAAGATTTCGGCACGGTCGCGGTCGCGCGACGAGCAGTCGGCAAGTTTTCCGGGAAGTCCCGCTCCCGACAAAACATTCTTGCGCTGAACGAGTTCGCGGGCGTTGCGGGCGGCGTAACGGGCGGTGGCGGCAAGGATAACTTTCTGCACGATGGCACGGGCATCCTTGGGATTTTCCTCCAGATAGTGGCCCAGCGCGGCGGCCAAAGCCCCGTCGACAGCCGTTGCGACCTCGCTGTTGCCCAGTTTGGTCTTGGTCTGACCCTCGAACTGCGGCTCCTGTACCTTCACCGAAATAACGGCCGTGAGGCCTTCGCGGAAGTCGTCGCCGGATATCTCGAATTTGAGTTTGGCGAGCATTCCGCTCTCGTCGGCGTATTTTTTGAGGGTGCGGGTGAGGGCGCGGCGGAAACCGGTCATGTGCGTTCCGCCCTCTATGGTGTTGATATTGTTGACGTAAGAGTGAACGTTCTCCGTAAAGCCGGTGTTGTACTGCATGGCCACTTCGACCGGCACGCCGTCCCTCTCGGTGTCGAGATAGATGACGTTCTCGGTGAGTTTTTCACGGTTGGCATCGAGATACTCGACGAATTCGCGCAATCCCCCTTCAGAGTAAAAATCGTCGTGGCGTGGTTGGGGACGCTCCTCTGAAACCCTCATGTCGGTTATTTCCAGCCTAATGCCCTTGTTAAGGAAGGCCAACTCGCGCAACCTCGCCGCCAGAATATCGTATTCGTACTTCGTGACGATGAATATCGTGGGGTCGGGGTGGAAGGTGATCTTCGTGCCGGTAGTGGTCGCCTCGCCGACAACCTCCATAGCCGACACGGGCGCGCCGATGCTGTACCGCTGACGGTATATTTTGCCGTCGCGCCGCACTTCGGCCACAAAATCGTCGGAGAGGGCGTTCACGCAACTCATACCCACACCGTGCAACCCCCCGGAGACCTTGTAGCTGTCCTTGGAAAATTTACCCCCGGCGTGAAGCACCGTCAAAACGACCTCTAAAGCCGATTTACCCTCTTTCTCGTGGTAGTCTACGGGAATACCGCGGCCGTCGTCCTCGACGGTGATAGAGTTGTCGGGATTGATCGTGACTTTGATGTCGTGCGCATATCCGGCCAACGCCTCGTCGATCGAGTTGTCGACTATCTCATAGACAAGGTGGTGCAACCCCTTGACGCCGATGTCGCCGATGTACATTGCGGGGCGTTTGCGCACCGCCTCCAGACCCTCCAGAACCTGAATACTGGATGCGGAATACTCTTCCGCGTTGTTATTTTTTACTTCTTCGCTCATAATTATCCAAAAATAGAGTCGATATCCAACTCTTCGATATGTCCTTTACTGAAACGTATTGTTCGTGACGGATACTGCTGAATATTAGCCACATTGTGGGTCGACATCACTATGGCGCACCCACCCCGGGCAATCTCTCCGAACAGGCGCATAATGCCGTCGGCAGCCTCTGGGTCGAGGTTTCCGGTGGGCTCGTCGGCCAGTATCGCCACCGGATCGTTGAGCAACGCCCGTGCGATGGCCAGACGCTGCTGCTCGCCGCCCGAAAGCTCGAACGGCATCTTGTGCTCCTTGTTCCGCAGGCCTACCTTGGCCAACACCTCCTCGATGCGGTGGAGCATGTCGCCGGTATTGCGCCAGCCCGTGGCCTTCAGTACAAAGCGCAGGTTTTCGAGCACATTGCGGTCGGTGAGCAGTTGATAGTCCTGAAAAACGATGCCGAGCTTGCGCCTCAACAGAGGAACGTCCCTGCGGCGCATACGAGTAAGGTCGAATCCGGCGACCGTCCCTTCGCCCTCCAGAAGCGGGATCTCGGCATAGAGGGTTTTCAACAGCGTCGATTTGCCGCTGCCCACCCGGCCTATCAGATAGAGGGTCTCTCCGGGGCCGACCGCCAGATCGACATCGGAGAGCACACCCTCGCCGCACTTCATATAGTTGCGGCGGGTGAGCCTGCGCCCCGCGTGAAGCGAGTGGTAGACATTCGCTCCGCGCAGTTCTATGACATTTTCTCCGGTCAATTCTTTCGCATTTTTGTAACGTACAAAGGTAGCGAAATTAGCGGGAATATCCAAACCGGATATCAACCTTCGATCTTCAACAATTTTTCGGGATCGTGGAAGTGGTTCAGGGAGCCGTTTCCGCGGCCGACCCGCACATCGCTTCCGGCAACTATCGCCGCGGAGACATACTCCTGCGCCAGCCTGACGGCATCCGGAAGTGATTCGCCGCGCGCAAGATAACTTGCTATCGCCGAAGAAAGAGTGCAGCCCGAACCGTGGGTATTGCAGGTGGCGATTCGCTCGGAATGATATTCGGTGACGCCGCCCGCGCCGTCGAAAAAGAGCGATGTGAGGCGCGCCGTTTTAAGGTGTCCCCCTTTCAGAAGCAGCGAACGGCAGCCCAGGGCCAGTATCTTTTCGCCCGCGGCGTACATATCGCCGAGGGTTTCGACCGTCATTCCGGCCAGCACCGCCGCCTCGTCCATATTGGGCGTGATGAGGGCCGCCAGAGGAAAGAGCTTATCGACTACGGCCCTGATAGTCTCCTCCTCGATTAGCCTGTGGCCGCTCGTGGCAACCATCACCGGATCGAAAACCACGCGGTCTTTCCATCCGGCCGAGCCGTATTCGCCGAAGACGCCGACTATCGTATCGACAAGCTCGGTGGAATGAACCATGCCGATCTTCACGGCATCCGGCGGAATGTCGTCGATAATGGCGCGCATCTGACCGGCCACCACATCGACGGGGATCGGGTGGATGTATTGCACCCCGCAGGTGTTCTGCACGGGCAGGGCCGTGAGCGCCGACGTGGCGAAGCAACCGAGCGCCGAGATGGTCTTGATGTCGGCCTGAATGCCCGCGCCGCCGCTCGGATCGAAACCCGCGACGGTCATAACCGAAAAATATGTGGACATATTTTGAATTACGAATTACGAATTACGAGTGGGCTACGCGGAAAATCATTCGAAAATTTTCATATCTGTAAATTTAAGTCGCGTTGAGAACTCCTCTTCTGTGATGTTGTAGAGTTTATCGAGGAGGGCGAGTTGGAGTGTGCCGGGGCCGGGAGCGCTCTCGGCCGCGATCTCGCCGCATATGGCGAATAGCGCCGTGGCCGCCGTCACAGCTTCGAGAATATCGCCGCCATCAGCACCTGCCGCCGCGATGAAAGCTCCGATCACCGCCGAGGCCGAACAACCGAGGCCCGTCACACGGGTCATCATCGTGCTGCCGTTGTAAATGTAAACCGTCCTCTCGCCGTCGACGATTATGTCGGTCTCGCCCGAGACGCACACCACCGAGCCGAATTCGCGGTTAAGCCTCTTTGCCGCGGCCACAGCTTCGCCCGATGCCGCCGTGCTGTCGACCCCCTTGGTGGCAGTCGCATTCGCGCTGGCAAGGGCCATGATCTCGGAAGCGTTGCCCCGGATCACGGTGGGGCGCAGGGCAATGATACGGGCCGACACCTCGTCGCGATAGGGGGTCGCCCCCGCGCCGACGGGATCGAACAGCCACGGTTTTGAGAGCCGGTTCGCCTCACGAGCCGCGCGGATCATCGTTTCGACCCAATATTCGTCGAGCGTACCGATATTTACGACCGTGGCGCCGCAAAGGGCGACCATTGCTTCGACCTCGGAGTGGGCGTGCGACATGATGGGCGATGCGCCTACGGCCAGAACGGCGTTGGCGGTGTTGTTCATCACCACGAAGTTGGTGATGCTGTGAACGAGCGGCGATGCACTGCGCACCCGCGCGACTCTTTTCCAAAGATTTTCAGTCATAATAATTTCCTCCGCCGGCATTATCCGGATCAGGTTCTACGGGTTTGTTCTCAGCCCCGCTTTCCGGCAGAGCACCCCGTTATTTCGATACAAAGATAGTCGCACCTCTCAAATTTCTTCGAGCAGTCGTGTGGGTTCGCGTCGACAATCGAACAGCGTTGCGATGTAGACCGTCTCCGGTTCGACACGATACACCAATTTATAAATTTTCCCGGTAACCAACGAGCGATAACTACCGTCAAGCCCCTCCAGATCGTTAATTTCGGGGCCGCATAACGGATTGGCGGATATTCTGGCCACATCGGCGTCTATCCTTCCGAGCAATAGCTCGGCAGACCTTCTGCCAGCCACTTCGTACCGATAGCGAATGGTGTTTTCCAGAGTAACGATCGCCCGTGGCTCCCATTTTATTTCCATCCCTCGATCTGCTTTTCGAGGTTACTTATCACTTGAGAATGAGCGATGCAGGCAACGGGATCGTGCTCCGCTTCAACCAGCCTCAGTTCGTCGATGAGCTCCGTACTGGTTGCCGGGACACCCGGAGCGCGATCGAATGCACTCTCTTTCACGAAAGGCAACGACCGGGCATACTCAATAAACTTTATCGCCGCGGGAGTATTGCCTGTAATATGTAATGTCGTCATGGCGGTATCTCCTTAATGATGCAAAGATATTAAACTTTCACGAAAACCGAGGCGACGCGGCAGATATTGTAGATCTGCATATAGTGGCGGCCGCCGGATTCGAAAGTGAAATGCTCGGTGGCGGCGTTCTCGCGGCCCTGTCCGCCGAAACGCTCTTCGTCGGTCGAGAGAAGGAGCCGGTATTTCCCCGGTTCCGGAACCTCGATCGTGTAATCGGGTCTCGACTGCGACGGATGCCAATTGAAAACGAAAACCACCCCGCCAGCCGCACGTGCGGCTGCCACCCCTCCGTGGGAGGGGAATTTCCCTCTCGCGAACACCATGGTTTGCGCTCCTTCATCCATTTGCAACCGGTAAGGGTATGGTTCGCACAACACTCCGTACTCCTTGACCGCCGCGATCATAGCCTCGTCGAAGGCTAAAAGCTCGGAGTAGCGCAACAGCGGCGAGTCGGCCAGCGACCATTGCCGCCGCGCGTGGGAGTAGCTCCAGTCGTTGCCCTCCCTCGGAAAGTCGATCCACTCGGGATGGCCGAACTCGTTGCCCATGAAATTGAGCCAGGCGTCGCCCCCGGCGGCGATGGTCACAAGGCGGATCATCTTGTGCAGCGCCATGCCGCGTTCGACGGCCAGATTGGGCGTGTCGCGCTCCATGGAGAAATACATCTCCTTGTCCATCAGTCGGAAAGCGATCGTCTTGTCGCCCACCATCGCCTGGTCGTGGCTCTCGGCGTAGGCAACGGTATGTACCCCCGGCAGGCGGTCGGTGAGGATGTTCCATATCTCCCAGATGTTCCACTGCTCGTCGGGCACATCTTCCAAAAGGCGGATCCAGAAGTCGGGGATCGCCATGCCGAGGCGGTAGTCGAAACCCACCCCTCCGTCGGCTATGGGGAGCGCCATTCCCGGCATTCCGCTCACATCCTCGGCGATGGTAACGGCGTCGGGACGGAACTCATGGACGAGCTGGTTGGCGAGGGTCAGGTAAGTGAGCGCGTCGGTGTTGACGTCGGCGCCGAAGAACTTGTCGCGGCTGTCGAACTCGGTGTAGCCGTGATGATGGTAGATCATCGAGGTGACGCCGTCGAAGCGGAAGCCGTCGAAGCGGAACTCGTCGAGCCAGAACTTGACGTTGGAGAGCAGGAAATGGGTGACCTCGTCCTTGCCATAGTCGAACAGCAGGCTGTCCCAGTGGGGTTGGTAGCCCGCCGGACCTGGTTTCGAATAGTGGTGATCGGTGCCGTCGAGTTGCGCCAGACCTTCGTTGAGATTTTTCACATAGTGGGCGTGCACAAGGTCCATCACGACGGCGATGCCCATTTCGTGGGCCTTTTTTATCAACGCTTTCAACTCCTCGGGGGTGCCGCAACGCGACGAGACCGCGAAGAAATTGGAGACGTGATAACCGAAACTGCCGTAATAAGGGTGTTCGGCCACAGCCATCAGTTGCAGGGTGTTGTACCCTTCGGCGGCGATGCGCGGCAGAACGTTCCGGGTGAACTCGACATACGTTCCCACTCCCTCTTTCTCTTGAGCCATGCCGACATGGGCTTCGTAAATGAGGAGAGGAGTTGAAAGTTGAAAGTTGGAAGTTGAAAGTGAGCGATCGTCATTCCAGTCGAAGGGAGCCGGGTTCCAAAATTGGGCAGTATAATCCTTGGTTTCGTCGTCCTGCACCACGCGGCGGGCGTAGGCCGGAATGCGGTCGTGCCAGCCGTTGTCGCCGTGGACGTGTATCTTATACAGCGAACCATGGACGAGCCGCCCCTCGTACATCGCATCGGGAAGGAAAATGCTCCAAACGCCCCCGGGGCCCTTTTCGAGCCTCAGTTCGGTGCGCTGCCAGCCGTTGAAATCGCCCAGCAGATAGACGTCCTTCGCCCCGGGCAACCACTCGCGGAACCACCACCCGGCAAGGGTGTCGTCCCTTTGAAAACCGAACCAGCGGTATCCGTTCGCAAAGTCGGAGAGAGTCCCTCCGCCCGTCAGCGCGGCGAGCCGTTCCCCGTAACGCCGCCAGCGCGCATTTATCTCATCCTCCACCGGCAGCAGCCACTCGTCGCGGGCCACCATCGGGAGCCTGTTATATTTTTGTACCATACCTCCAAAATTACGAAAAATTCTTATCTTTGCGTCTACCACCGAAAATTACACTAATCTAATACTGACTTTTATGTTTAAAAATCATCCCAAGGGTCTTCTTCCGGCCGCGCTCTCCAACATGGGCGAACGGTTCGGCTTCTACATCATGATGGCGATACTGACGCTGTTCATCTCCTCGAAGTTCGGGCTGGACGAAGCGACCACAGGCATCGTCTATTCCATTTTCTACGCCTCGATCTACCTTTTGGCACTCGTGGGCGGCCTTCTCGCCGACAAGACGAAAAAATACAAGAGCATCATCCTGTGGGGCCTGGTGCTGATGGCCGTCGGGTATCTGATAATAGCGATACCCACGCCGACACCCGTTCCGTCGATGGCGCTTTACCTCTCCATCACCTGTTTCGGCCTTTTGGTCATCGCCTTCGGCAACGGTCTTTTCAAGGGCAACCTGCAGGCCGTCGTTGGGCAGATGTACGACGATCCCCGCTATTCGGAGAGAAGGGACGCGGGCTTCCAGATATTTTACATGTTCATCAATATAGGCGGCTTTTTCGCCCCTTTCATCGCGATCGGCGTGAGGAACTGGTGGCTCAAAGTCCACAATTTCGACTATAACGGTTCGCTTCCCGAACTCGCCCACCGCTATCTTGCGGACGGCGAAGCCATGGAAGGTTTCAGCAACCTGCAAACCTATGCGAACGAAGCTATGCTCGACGGCTCGACCGTCACGAATATCGGCGGTTTCGTGAACGATTACCTCAGCGTTTTCAACACCGGTTTCCAATATGCGTTCGCCGCGGCTATCGTCGCGATGCTTATTTCGGTGGTGATCTTCGTCTCCAACAAAAACAAACTTCCCGATCCCGGCCAAAAGGCTACGGACGGCGCCGCGAAGATATCGAAGGAAGAGGTTGCAATGAGCGTACAGGAGATACGCCAGAGGATCTACGCGCTGTTCGCCGTGTTCGGAGTGGTTATCTTCTTCTGGCTCTCGTTCCATCAGAACGGCTATTCGCTCACCTATTTCGCAAGGGACTATGTCGATCTGAGCGTCATCAATATCGACCTGGGCTTCACCAGCATAAAGGGAGCCGAGATATTCCAAAGCGTCAATCCGTTCTTCGTTGTGGCGCTTACGCCGCTCGTGATGTGGCTGTTCGGGGCGATGCGCAAGCGCAAGAAAGAACCTTCGACCCCTATGAAGATCGCGATCGGCATGGGTATCGCGTGCCTCGCCTATGTGTTCCTGATGCTGATGTCCACCGCCGTTCCGGCCAAGGAGACCCTCGCTTCGATGAGCCCCGAGGCGCTCGACGCCATGCGCCTCACCCCGTGGGTCATGGTGGGCATGTACTTCATCCTTACTGTCGCCGAACTGTTCATCTCACCACTCGGACTCTCGTTCGTATCGAAAGTAGCTCCTCCGCACCTTCAGGGCCTTATGCAGGGTTGCTGGCTGGCGGCAACGGCCGTCGGGAACTCGCTACTCTTCATCGGCGGCATACTCTACACGAGCGTACCCATCTGGGCCTGCTGGCTGGTGTTCGTCTGCGCGACCGGACTTTCGATGATCGTCATGCTCTCGATGGTCAGATGGCTCGAAAAGGTTGCGAGATAATTACGAATTACGAATTACGAAGAAGCGCGGGCTCCGGCCCGCGCTTTTCATTTATCGTCCATTGCGTACTCGCAATCGCTGTCGGAGGCACGCTCGAATTCGACCGTCACGTGGTCGGCGCTGTGCTTTCGGCCGATGTCGCGAATGGCCTCTTTTATATGCTGAACGCCGTCGGACGAAAGACCGTCTGCCACGACTATGTGCAGGGTCATAACGTGGGTGGCGCCGTCCTGCGACCAGAGGTGAAGGTCGTGCAGACCCTCGACACCTTCCAGCGCCAATATCTCATCCGTCAGCCGCGCGGCATCGACCTCTTCGGGAACGCCCTGCAACAGTATTCTGAACGTGTCGCGAAGGTTCCGCCACACGTTCCACAGCACCCACATCGTTATTCCGATCGAGATCGCCGGGTCGAGGAGCCGCGTCAGGGGATGCTTAACGAGCAGCATCACGACGCTCGCCGCCAGCACCGCCACCCAACCCAACACATCCTCCATGATGTGGAGGAACACGGCGCGTTCATTGAGGGTCGAACCCTTTTTGAGCCTCAGCGCCGCCGCGCCGTTGATGACTATCCCCGCCACGGCAAGCCACAGCATTCCCTGCGCGTGAACCTCCTGAGGCGAGGAGAGACGCCGCACCGCCTCCGTGACGATAAAAATGGAACTCACCAGCAGCACTCCCGACAGAAAGACGCTGCCCAGGAGAGAAAAGCGCTTGTAGCCGTAAGAGAACTTCGCGTCTCGGCCCTTGTCCGAGCGTTTTTGGAGCGCCCAGGCAACGCCCAACGAAAGGCTGTCGCCGAAGTCGTGCAGCGCGTCGGAAAGGATGGCGACGCTGTTGGTCAACAATCCTCCTATGAGTTCAACCACCGCGAACCCCAGGTTAAGGAAGAACGCCGCGACTATGTTTTTCGCCGCCGCGTCGCCGTGATCGTGAGAGTGAGAATGATTATGTCCCATAGCATTCGATTTATTCATTGCCGTTGGCTTTAGCCAACGGGGAATCCCGGCATCCTGACTTACGGACTTCAGCCCAACTTTTTTGTTTGGGCTGAAGCCCGATGTTGCTTATCGTTCTCATGTCCGTCGGTTAAAACCGACGGCAATATATTTAATTGCCTCAGCTTTTTATTTCAGAGGTGAATCCGGTTCTTTGGCCATCACTTTGTAGAACATCCGGTCGAGGAAACCCGGAGCGAATTTCTTGATGATGTGGGTGCCGCGGCCCTCCCACTCCATCAAGAGCAGTCTTTTTCGGCGACGGATGCCTTTCACGATGCGCCGGGCGACCTCTTCCGCCGTCATCATCTTGCCCTCTTCGCGCGGGGTGCGGCCCTGAGGCGTACCGTCGGCGGTGAGCGCCGTGAAACGGACGTTTGTGGCCGTGAATCCCGGACAGGCGATCATCACATGAAGACCCTTTTTCAGGTTCTCAATGCGCACGGTCTCCAGAAAACCGGTCATCGCGTACTTCGAGGCCGAGTAGCCGGTGCGGCCCGGCAGTCCGTGCAGTCCCGCGACCGACGAAACCCCCACCACCGAGCCGCGGGAGGATTGAAGCCACGGCAACGCATATTTCGTGCAGTAGACCGTGCCCCAGAAGTTCACATCCATCAGGCGGCGCAACACCTCCGGGTCGACATCGTCCAACACCGCCCTCATCGAGATGCCCGCGTTGCAGACCAGCACGTCGACGCCGCCGAAAGCCTCCACCGTCTTGTCGACAAGCGCACGGCAATCCTCCTCGCGGCTCACGTCGGTAGCGACGGCGAGGACTTCTCCGCCCCGGGAGGCGATATCGGCGGCCAACTCCGCAAGTTTTTCCTCACTCCGCGCCGCGATCGCCACACGCGCGCCGAGCGAGGCGAACTCCACAGCCAGCGCCTCGCCTATTCCCGACGACGCGCCTGTAATTATTACCACTTTATCTTTAAAGTCTCTCATATCTCTATCGTTAAACCGTCATAGGCAAGATGAACGTTGGGGGGTAGCGTGGGATCAACCTTGGCGTAACGTCCCATCCTGTGCGATATGTGTGTAAGGAAAGTTCTGCGCGCACCCGCCCTGCGGGAGACCTCTATCGCCTGTTCCAGATTGAAGTGCGAGGGGTGCTGACGATGCCCCAAAGCATTGACGACCAGCACATCCACACCGCTAAGTTTATCTATCTCGCTATCTTCGATCCCGTTGAAGTCGGTCAGATAGGCCAGCCGCCCGAAGCGGAATCCCGTCACCGGAAGGTTCATGTGCTGCCCGAAGACAGGTACGACCTCGACGCTCGGCCCGGGCGCATCCACCTTTCGGGGCTCCCCGATCAAATCGCGCGGCATACCCGCCGGAGTGGGGCCGTCCGCCATCTGCCGGACGCGAAAAGGTTCGTTCCCGATGGCGTGAAGCGTTATTTCGGGCGCTCCGGGATAGGGATGCTCTTCGAAAGCGTAGGCATAGTCGTGCTTCAGGGCACGCTGCACACGCTCGGTGGCGTAAATATCGGTCGGCCGGTGTTCGAAATAGTTGTAGGCCCTCACGTCGTCGATCCCTCCGGTGTGGTCTTTGTGCTCGTGTGTCAACAGGATCGCGTCGAGCCTTGTCACCTCCGCCGCCAGCATCTGAGTCCGGAAATCGGGTCCGGCGTCGATCACGATGTTAAGGCCCGCGACCTGAACCAGAGCCGAGGTGCGCAACCGCCGATCGCGCGGATCGGACGAATGGCACACCTCGCACGGACACGCTATCATAGGCACGCCCTGCGAGGTTCCGGTCCCTAAAAACGTTAATTTCACATTCATAGAGTGCAAAATTAACAATTAGGAATTAGGAATTAGGAATTAGGAGATAAAAACGTGGATAAAAAAAGACCGCGGAGTTATCCACGGTCTTTTTTCTGATCGAACTGCCAACTTACGAATTAACTCGTAACTCGTAACTCGTAACTCGTAATTCGTAACTACTATTGCAGGCGGTCGGCGATCTCCCTGAGGTTCACGTCCTCGAGAGCTTTTTCCTTCAGAGAAGGATCCTTGACGATAGCGGTCTTGACACTTACGGAAGCGGCGCCCAGATCACCCTCTTTGGCTGCGATAACAGCCCTCAGATAGTCGGCCCTGGCGCTGGTGTCGCCCGCGAGAGCGTTCTTGGCGGCGCTGAGATTGCCGTCCAGAACATCGGCAACGGCTTTGTTGTAGCCTTCCAGACCTCTCGAAGCATTGCTGTAATTACCGTTGGAGACTTCGGCAAGGGCCCTTGCCTCGGCGGAGGCGGCGGGCAGATATTTAGCGGCTTCGGCAAGTTTACCCTGAGCCATTGCGGCGAGAGCGAGGTTGTTGGCCATCGCGGGGTTCGACGAGAGTGCGGTGGCTTTGTTGAATGCGCTCTCCGCACCTGCCCAGTCGTTCTGAGCGGCCAGAGTCACACCGAGGTTGTTCCATGCACGCGGGTCGTTGAAACGGTCGGCGGCCGAACGATAGATACGCGCCCTGTCGGCATCCTCCGAGAAGAGGGTCGCCGCGAAGAGCGTCTCCTCGAGGTTGAGAGACGAGAGGTTACCGCGGACGGCGGCCATGAGTTCTTCGTCGGTCTTACCTTGAATATCGGTCGTGGCAAGCATCTGGGTACGGCGCAACTCGGGCAGTATCTTCTCTTTGAGTTCCTCGAACACGGCCGACATGTTGCGGATCTCGACATCGCGCTGTGCGGCCGACGAGTACATGTTCAGCACCTGGATGATCATCGCCTTGTCCTTCATGTCGGAAGCCTCGACGAGTTCCTTGAAACCTTCCCAGTCTTCGCCGAAAGAGGCTACGTCGTACATAACGCCGGTACCGCGGAGCTGTTTTTCGATAGCGTCGCGTCCACTGCGGCTTCTGTCGCGCGAAAGTTTGTCGTTGAAGCCTTCGGGGCCTTCGGGCGAAGCGTAACCGCGGGACTGTATCTTACCCAGGGTCACGCGCTCGCGGTTCTCGTTATCGCGGATGAAAGTTTCGAACAGACGGGTCTGCTCCTTGGAGAGTTCGCCGTCGCGAACATTCGAACGGCTTACCTGATACATGATGTTGACCGATCCGGTTTCGTGGGTCACCCTTTTGAAATCATCGGGCATCACGAGCATAACATCGGCGTAGGAGAGATCCTGCTGGAGGGTGTTGACACCTTCCGCAACGGGGATCACGCCGCCCAGAACGAAGTCGGCGTCGGCCTTGCATTTGCCTTCGACCTTAAGCTCGAGGATGCAACGGCGGGCGCGGGGATCCCACGGGAAAGAGAGTTGCTGGCTGAATACGCCGCCCGAGGCTTTGGAGATGACAGTGTAGTTGTCTTTCACCTTCTCGCCCTGGAAATACTTGGGAGCGCCTTCGAGAACGCCGCCGTCGAACACCAGCATCGGGGTGATGCGCACGATGGCCTTGGGGTTATAATACTCTTCGGGGAAAACGACGGTCACATCGGTGACGATGTTCCCGCCCACCAGGGTGAGGACTTCGGGATTGGCCACGACGCTGATCTGGTTCTGATTTTTCGCCATCTTCTTGAAACAGTTGCAGCTCGAAAGGGTAAGAGCGCAAGCGGTCAACATAATGCCGTACTTGACAATGGATTTCATACTGACGTTGGTTTTTGGGTTTTCGATTAATATTTTGTAATACTTGAGTCGGTTTTCACGGCAGGCTACGCCCTATCGTGCAAATATAGATATTTTTTTTAACGCTGCATGTGTAGCGATATAAAAACGATAAAAAAAACAGCAATCCCCGCCTTGTGGCAGGGATTTACTGTCTAATCACGCGTTGCGCGGCGATTTATCTGCGGGGGCCGCGTCCACGGTCGCGATCGCCTCTCGGACGGTCGCCTCTGTCGGGACGGTCGCCGCGGTCTTCCCTCGGGGCCCTCTCCTTCTCGACCCAGCCTTCGGGTTTCTCCAGAAGCGCCTTGCGCGAGAGTTTGTATTTACCCGTCTTGGCGTCGGTGCCGGTCAGTTTCACTTCGAGGATGTCGCCTTCCTTAAGGCCGGTCTCCTCCATAGTCTCGAAACGTTTGTAGTCGATCTCCGAGATGTGCAGCAGGGCGTCCTTGCCGGGAAGTATCTCGACGAACGCGCCGAACGGAACGATCGAACGCACCTTGCCCTGATACACTTCGCCCACTTCGGGAACGGCCACGATGCCTTTCACGCGGTTGAGCGCTGCATCGAGAGCATCCTTGTCGGGGCCGAAGATGTCGACGAAGCCCTTGTTGTCGGCCTCGGTGATGGTGATGGTGGTGCCGGTGGTTTTCTGGATCTCCTGAATGACCTTTCCGCCCGGGCCGATGACGGCGCCGATGAAGTCCGACGGGATAACGATCTGGACGATGCGGGGCACGAACGGCTTGTAGTCTTCGCGCGGAGCGGGCATCGTTTCGACAAGTTTGCCGAGGATATGCAGACGGCCCTCTTTCGCCTGAGCCAGAGCCTTTTCCATCACTTCATAGGGAAGTCCGTCGACCTTGATGTCCATCTGCGTGGCAGTGATACCGTCGGCGGTACCTGTCACCTTGAAGTCCATGTCGCCCAGGTGGTCTTCGTCGCCGAGAATGTCGGAGAGGACGGCGAACTTGCCGCCTTCGGTGATGAGGCCCATCGCGATACCCGAAACGGGCTTTTTGAGCTTCACACCGGCGTCCATCAAAGCGAGCGTTCCGGCGCAGACGGTGGCCATCGACGACGAACCGTTCGATTCGAGGATGTCCGACACCACGCGCACGGCGTAGGGATTCTCCTCTCCGAGCGGAACCATCGGTTTGAGGGCCCTCCACGCAAGGTTTCCGTGGCCGACTTCACGACGGCTGAGTCCACGCACGGGACGCGCCTCACCTGTCGAGAACGGCGGGAAGTTGTAGTGCAACACGAACTGTTCGTCGCCCTGAACCAACACCTCGTCGATCATCTTCTGGTCGAGTTTCGTACCGAGCGTAACAGTCGTAAGAGACTGGGTTTCACCACGCGTAAAGAGAGCCGAACCGTGGGCGGCGGGCAGGAAGTCGGTCTCGCAGGCGATCTCGCGGATCTCGTCGGTGCGGCGGCCGTCCAGACGCTTGCCCTCGTCGAGGATCATGTTGCGCATGGCGCGTTTCTGAACGTCGTCGTGGAAATATTTTTTGATGAGGCTCTTCTTTTCTGCGAGCTCCTCTTCGCTGAATTGTGCGGCGAACTCCTCTTCGATAGCGGCGAAGGCATCCGAGCGTTCGTGCTTGGCGGTACCGCCGGTGGCGACGGCGTAAGCCTTGTCATAAGTTTCGGCGATGACGCGCGCGCGCAGTTCCTCGTCGTTGGTCTCGTGGCAATATTCGCGTTTGGTGTCTTTACCGAGCTCTCTCGATAACTCCATCTGGATCGCGCACTGCTTTTTGATCTCGTCGTGGGCGAACTTTATGGCTTCGATCATCGTCTCCTCGGAAACCTCCTTCATCTCGCCTTCGACCATCAGGATATTGTCGTAAGTCGCGCCGACCATGATGTCGAGATCGGCGGCTTTCATCTGAGAAAATCCGGGGTTGACGACCATCTGTCCGTCGATGCGTGCGACGCGAACCTCGGAGATAGGGCCTCCGAACGGAATGTCGCTCACGGCCAGAGCAGCCGAGGCCGCAAGACCCGCCAGCGCGTCGGGCTGGATGTCCTTATCGGCCGAAACAAGCGTCACATTGACAAAAACCTCCGCGTGATAGTCGGCGGGGAAAAGGGGCCTCAGGGCACGGTCGATAAGCCTCGAAACGAGGATCTCGCTGTCGTTGGGCCTCGCTTCGCGTTTGAGAAAGCCCCCGGGGTAACGCCCGGCGGCGGCGTACTTTTCGCGGTACTCGACCGAGAGGGGCATGAAGTCGACATCGGGTTTGGCATCCTTTGCGGCGACCACCGTACCCAGCAGCATCGTGTCGCCCATCTTTACGACCACCGCGCCATCGGCCTGTTTGGCCAGTTTGCCGGTGGAGATCTCAATGGTGCGTCCGTCGCCCAGAGTGATCGTCTTTTTCGTCTCGTTAAATAACATCTTCTATTTTTTTATTCCTGTAAGTGTCTTTATAAGGTAGATTCCTCGTCGCTTCGCTTCCCTCGGAATGACATTCCAAATTGTCATCCCGAACCGAAGGGAGGGATCTACCGAACAGCATCTCAAAAAGCAAAAAAGGGCTATCCCGAAACCGGAAATTGCCCTCTTCTTCGTTGCAATCGTCCCGGAAGATTACTTCCTGAGACCCAGCGCTTTGATCAGCGCACGGTAACGCTCGATATCTTTCTCCTTGAGGTACTCCAAAATGTGGCGCCTCTTACCGACCAGGCGCAACAGAGCGCGCTGTGTGCCAAAGTCGTGGCGGTTTTTCTTGAGGTGTTCCGTAAGGTGGTTGATACGATAGGAGAACAACGCCACCTGGCTCTCCGCGGAACCGGTGTCGGTGTTGGACGTCCCGTACTGGCCAAAAAGCTCCTGCTTTTTCTCAGCTGTTAAGTAAGGCATAAATTTATGTTTATTAAGCTGTTGCACTCCATCGCGGATTCGCCTTACCGAATACTCGCCGGAGCGTGGGCGCAAAGATACGCAATTAATTGATAATGGATAATTGATAATGGATAATTTTTTGATTATGTTTGTAAAAAGTTTAATATTTATGAAGAAACTACTTTTGACAGCAGCCCTCGCGGCGGTGTTCGGCCGTGCCGATGCGCAGACCTACAAATTCGAAATACCCCTTTGGCCCGACGGCCCCGCCGAGTCGAACGGCATAACCGAGCCCGAATTGCGGCGCGACGACTGGAGCGTGACGAACGTCTCCGAAGCTTCGATATACGTCTGGCCCGCCGAAGGGAAGAACACCGGACAGGCCATTCTGATATGCCCCGGCGGCGGATATTCCAACGAGGCGGCCAACCACGAGGGCAAAATGTTCGCCGAATGGTTCGCCTCGCAGGGGATCACGGCCGTAGTTCTGAAATATCGTCTGCCTAACCGGCACAGCGAGATCCCTCTCACCGACGCCCGGCAGGCTATGCGCACCATCCGTAGCCACGCCACCGAGTGGGGCGTAGACCCCGGCAGGGTTGGCGTGATCGGTTTCTCGGCGGGAGGACACCTCGCCTCGACGCTTCTGACACATTTCGACGAAGGGTCGAGGCCCGATTTCGGTATACTGTTCTATCCGGTCGTCACAATGACGAAGGCCACTCACGGCGGTTCGCGCCTCAATCTTTTGGGTGAAAACCCCTCTCCCGAACTCGTCGAGCGATTTTCAAATGAAAAGCAGGTGACGTCCGATACTCCGCCCACGATGATATTCTTCAGCGACGACGACGGCACCGTACCTCCGGTGAACGGCACTATGTTCTACGATGCGCTGAAAGCCAACGGAGTCAGGGCCGCGCTGTACGTCTTCCCTGTAGGGGGACATGGATGGGGTTTCCGCGACAACTTCAAATACTATGAGGCGATGAAAACGGCGACGACGGACTGGATCGCCGGATTTTGATTACCTTTGCGAACTTTCTTCAAGCCGGGAGCGATCGAGCCCGCTCAAATCGCCGAGGCGCGAACGGAAGTAGTTTTTGGAAAAAATGAACTATATCGAACTCAATATTCCGGTTTCGGACCCTTTCGAGGCGGAACTGCTTATCGCCGAACTCGCAGAGATGCCTTTCGACAGTTTCCTGGAGGAGGACGGCTTTCTGAAAGCCTATATCCCATCGGGGGCGCTTCCCGACTGGAAGGGACGCATCGACCGCCTTCTGGCCTCGCGCGGTATAGCCGGAGCGCGCTTCATCGAGATCGAGACCCAAAACTGGAACGCCGTGTGGGAATCGCAGTTCTCGCCGGTGGAGGTGGACGGAAAGTTGGTAATACGCGCGCCGTTCCATGAATCTGTCGGCGAAGATATCCGTGAAATCATCATAATGCCTAAGATGTCGTTCGGAACGGGTCATCACGCGACGACGTGGCTGATGTCGGCGGAGATGCTCTCGCACGACTTCGCGGGCAAGCGGGTGTTGGACATGGGCTCGGGTACGGGTGTCCTGGCGATACTCGCGGCTAAGATGGGCGCCGCGGCGGTCGACGCGGTCGATATCGACGAGTGGGCCTACAACAACTCCGTCGAGAATATAGCCCTCAACGGCGTGGAAGGCGCGGTGCATCCAATCCTCGGCGACGCGGCGGCTATCCGCGGGCTGAAATACGACACCGTACTGGCCAACATCAACCGCAACATATTGTTGGCCGACATGCCCGCTTATGTGGCGGCTTTGGACGACGGAGGAGAACTTATCGTGAGCGGCATCTTCGAGACCGACATCGAAGCCATAGAGCGGCGCGCAGTCGAGGTCGGCCTGTGGCCGTCGGGACAACGTTTGCGCGATGGCTGGGCGGTGCTTTCGTTCCGAATGAAAATTTGATGATTTGATAATTTGATGATTTGATAATTATTTTTTCGCGTAGCTCTCATTACCAAATTATCAAATCATCAAATTATCTAATAATATAGTTGTGTATAATTACTCCATAATCATTCCCCATAAGAACATTCCGGAGTTGCTGGAACGGTGTCTGGCGTCTATCCCGCAAAGGGATGACGTACAGGTTATCATCGTCGACGACAGCAGCGAGGAAAGACTCGTCGATTTCGCCCGCTTTCCCGGAAAGGGACGTCCTAACACCGAGATCATTTTCCACAAAAGCTCGATCGGGGGTGCGGGAGGCGCGGGGATGGCACGAAATGTGGGGATGGGCGAGGCGAAGGGGCGATGGCTCGTCTTTGCCGACGCCGACGATTTTTTCCACCCCGCCGTGAGCGAAATGATGGACAAATATGCCGATTCGGACGCCGATACGGTCTTTTTCCGCCACGACAGCGTCGAGAGCGCAACCCTCGAACCGGTCGCCATCAACACCCGGCGTAACCGGATACTCGACGAGTTCGAACGAACGGGCGCCGACCAGCAGGTCAGGTACATGATAAGTGTGCCGTGGGGACGGTTCATCCGCCGCGAGATGGTGCGCTCGCACGACATACGTTTCGACGAGGTGCGTTTTTCGGCGGGGGTGCTGTTTTCGGCGCGAACGGGTTATTTCGCCGAGAAAATAGTGTACGACCCGACCGTGGTATACTGTAACGTGCGGCGCGCGGGATCGCTCATACACGAAGGCCGCCGCGACTGGGAGGCCATGTCGGAGCGGTTCGATGTCGATTACCGCGCGGCGCTCTTCGCCCGCAGTGTCGGCGAGGGAGCCATTTTGGATCGTGTGGTGGCCGATAGATGGAAAGATCTTTCGCTACTGCACCGGCGGGGTGCGCTACGACTGTTGCCCCGGCTGCGCGAGGTGTGTTCCGCGCGGCAGGTACGCAGGGTGAGGTTCGAAGAGGTGATGCGGCGCGCGCTCAGCGTATTCTTCGCCCGCCACCGTAAACGCAATATATTGAAAGAAAAATGATTGTAAAAACCGACATACAACTTGGAGATTGTCGGGAAGTATTAAAAGAGCTTCCGGACAATTCTGTGGATTTGATATTTACATCTCCTCCTTACGCGGATCAAAGGAGAAATACTTATGGGGGAGTAAGGCCGGACAAATATGTTGAATGGTTTCTACCCATCTCTAAGGAGATGCTGAGGGTATTAAAGCCGACAGGAACGTTTGTGCTGAACATAAAAGAAAAGGTGGTCGATGGAGAACGGAATATTTATGTATTGGAGCTCATTCTTGAGATGAGAAAGCAGGGTTGGTTGTGGACTGAGGAATTTATCTGGCATAAAAAGAATTGTTACCCCGGAAAATGGCCCAATAGATTTCGGGATTCATGGGAAAGACTTCTTCAGTTCAACAAGGAGAAACGATTTAATATGTATCAGGACGAAGTCATGGTTCCAATAGGAAATTGGGCAAAATCCAGACTAAAAAATTTAAGTAGCAGGGACAAAACAAGAGACGAGTCAAAAGTCGGGAGTGGATTTGGTAAAAATATATCGAACTGGCTTGAAAGAGACATGGCTTATCCCACTAATGTTCTACATTTGGCAACCGAATGTGCAAATAAAGAGCATAGTGCGGCTTTCCCTGAAGGTTTGCCCGAATGGTTTATCAAACTTTTCACTAAGGAAGGAGACACGGTACTCGACCCGTTCATGGGATCTGGTACTACTAATTTAGTTGCTCAGCGTATGGGTCGAAATTCGATCGGAATAGAAATTATACCAGAGTATTATAATAGGGTCAAATCAAAACTTGAGCCTGTCAAATTAACACTTTTTGAGCATGAATCGGTTACAGATACAAGACGTTATACAGTACGTCAGGGATAATATTGAGATTTTTCATCAAAAAAGGATCGACTCCCTTGACAGTTTGCGACTTAAAACGGTGTTGAGAAAGAAAAATCCGTATCTTTTTAAGGCAAAACATCTTATGACTGCCGAACAAATCGTACGAGGATTGACGGATGCCTTTTTGTCATCTCGCGAAGAAACTATTTTTGGAGACTGGCTCGAAGGCTTGGCAATATTTATCAATCAAAAAGTATATGGCGGCTGGAAATCAGGCATAACAGGTATAGACCTGGAATTTGATAAAGACGGCATCCGGTATATAGTGGCGATAAAATCGGGACCTAATTGGGGCAATAGCAGTCAAATTGCCAAAATGAAAACGGATTTCACCACCGCGCAAAGAACATTGAGAACAGGTAACGCCAAAATTAACATCAGAGCCGTGAACGGATGTTGTTACGGTAAAGACAACTCTTCTGATAAAGGCACATATTTCAAATATTGCGGTCAGGAATTCTGGACATTCATTTCCGGTGAAGAAACACTTTTCACAGACATTATCGAACCATTGGGCTATATGGCAAGGGAAAAAAACGAGGTTTTTGAAGAATCATACGCAAGCGCCTTGAATCGATTCACAGGAGAGTTTATAAATGAGTTTTGTGATGTCGAAGGCAGAACAGATTGGAATAAATTAGTCGAATTTAATTCCGGCAAGACACTGAGGAGAAGATGAGGATAGCGATAATAGGAACAGGTTACGTCGGTTTGGTGTCGGGGGCGTGTTTCGCCGAGATGGGCATCGAGGTGGCGTGCATAGATATCGACGAGGCGAAACTCGAGAATCTGCGCCGGGGGATCATGCCGATTTACGAGCCGGGGCTCGAGGATCTCGTGGTGCGCAATCATGAGGCCGGACGGCTTAGGTTCCTGCCGTCATTCACTGAGGTTACCAGCGAGGTCGAGGTGGTTTTCATAGCCGTGGGCACTCCGCCAGACGAGGATGGAAGCGCCGACCTGAAGCATGTGCTTGCCGTGGCGCGCGATATAGGCCGGGCCATGACGCGTCCGCTGGTGGTGGTGACGAAGAGTACCGTTCCCGTCGGAACTTCCGACAGGGTGCGCGCCGCGATAGCCGAAGAGTTGGCGCTGAGAGGTTCGTGTGTGGATTTCGATGTGGCCAGCAACCCCGAATTCCTCAAGGAGGGCAACGCCGTGAAAGATTTCATGCAGCCCGACAGGGTGGTCGTGGGGATCGACTCGGAGCGGGCACGCCGCGTGATGGACAGGCTCTACAAGCCGTTTATGATAAACTCCTACCGGGTGATATTCACCGATATACGCTCGGCCGAGATGATAAAGTACGCCGCCAACGCGATGCTCGCAACGCGAATCTCGTTCATGAACGACATCGCGAACCTGTGCGAACTCGTGGGCGCCGATGTGAACATGGTGCGAAAGGGGATAGGCACCGACCCGCGCATAGGCTCGAAGTTCCTGTATCCGGGTTTGGGTTACGGCGGCTCGTGTTTCCCTAAGGATGTCAAAGCCCTGATACACACCGCCGGAAAGCACGGTTACCGGCTCGAACTTCTGGAGGCTGTCGAAAACATAAACCGCCGACAGAAAAGCGTGCTCGTCCAAAAGATCGAACGCTGCTTCGGTAGCGACCTTTCGGGAAGGGTCTTCGGGGTGTGGGGTCTGGCGTTCAAGCCCGAGACCGACGATGTGAGGGAATCGGCCGCCATATCGACCGTCCGCAGGCTCGTGGAGCTCGGAGCGAAGGTGAGTGTGTACGACCCTGTGGCAATGGATACGGCTCGGGCTGTTTTTGGCGACACGGTGGTCTGGTGCGAGACGATGTACGAGGCGGCGCGGGGAGCGGACGCACTGCTGCTCGTCACCGAATGGAAGGAGTTCCGCCTGCCCGACTGGGACGCCGTCGCCGCGCTTATGAAGGGCCGCGAGATATTCGACGGACGCAATATTTACGATGGCCGGGAACTCACCGAGCGAGGGTTCGGGTATCACGGAATAGGAACTAAATTAGGTAATTAGATAATTTGGTAATTTGATAATGGAGCTACGCGCAAAACAATTATCAAATCATCAAATTATCAAATCATCAAATTAATCATGAGAGGTATAGTACTTGCGGGCGGTGCCGGAACGCGGCTGTGGCCCATCACAAAAGGGGTGTCTAAGCAACTGTTGCCCATTTACGACAAGCCGATGATCTATTATCCGATCTCGGTGCTGATGCTTGCGGGGATACGCGAGATCCTTATAATATCCACCCCCGACGATCTGCCCGGCTTTCAGAGGCTTCTGGGCGACGGCTCGGAACTCGGGGTTCGTTTCGAGTATGCCGCCCAGCCCTCGCCCGACGGCATAGCGCAGGCTTTTCTGATCGGCGGCGAGTTCATCCGGGGTCATGCGACCTGTCTTGCGCTGGGCGACAACATATTCTACGGGCAGGGCTTCACGGGAATGCTTGCGGAGGCTGTGAGGCGTGCCGAGCAGGACGATCGAGCAACGATCTTCGGGTACCGCGTAGGCGATCCCGAGCGTTTCGGAGTGGTGGAACTCGACGAGGAGGGACGCCCCGTCGCCATAGCAGAAAAACCCTCTCGGCCGCGCTCCAACCTCGCGGTCGTGGGACTCTATTTCTATCCTCCGGGAGTGGAGGATGTGACTATCGGCGTGAAACCTTCGGCGCGCGGCGAATTGGAGATAACGTCGGTTAACGAGGAGTATATCCGCCGCGGAAAGATGGAGGTGGCGATCCTCGGCCGCGGATTCGCATGGCTCGACACCGGAACGCACGACTCTTTGAGCAACGCCTCCACCTTTGTCGAGACTGTCGAAAAACGGCAGGGGCTCAAAATCGCCGCCCTCGAAGAGATAGCGTGGCGGCAAGGGTGGATCTCCTCGGACGACCTTCGTCGGGTGGCCGCTCCCCTCGCCCGCAACCAATATGGTGAATACCTTCTTAATTTGATTACGGATTGAAGACCATTAAAACAGCCATAGACGGGATCGTGATTATCGGACCTCCCGTTTTTAAGGATGGTCGCGGTTCATTTTCCGAGACGTTTTCCGATAAGTGGTTCGTGCGCGAAGTCGCCGAGGTACGCTTTGTGCAGGACAACGAATCGCACTCACGGCCGGGTGTAGTGCGGGGGCTTCATTTTCAACGGGAACCGCACGCACAGGCGAAATTGGTGCGGGTCGCGTCGGGACGCATATTGGATGTCGCGGTCGATATGCGGCAGGGATCATCTTCTTTCGGACGGTGGGTCGCCGTGGAACTATCGGCGGAAAACCATCGCCAGCTCTATATCCCGAGGGGGTTCGCCCACGGTTTCGCCGCCCTCGAAGAGGCGACCGTCATATATAAGGTAGATAATTATTATGCCCCCGAAAGCGACGCCGGCGTGTTGTGGTGCGATCCCGAGCTCGCCATCGACTGGGGCATAGACCCGGCCCGCGCGATAGTTTCCGAAAAGGACGCCTCGTTGCCGGGTTTTTCCGAAGCATACAAGTTTTAAATTACGAATTACGAGTTCATTCAACTCATAACTCATAACCGATGAAAAACATACTGATAACAGGCGGGGCGGGATTTATCGGGACTCACGTGGTGAGACACTTCACGGAGAAGTATCCCGAATACCGCGTCGTAAACCTCGACAAACTCACCTACGCGGGAAATCTCGCGGGTTTGGCCGACCTCGAAGGGCGTGCCAACTACACCTTCGTGCAGGGCGACATCTGCGACGCGGCTTTGGTGGAGCGTATTTTCGCGACCCACGACATCGACGGCGTCATTCATCTCGCGGCCGAGAGCCATGTCGACCGTAGCATCGGCGCGCCTTCGATCTTCGCGCAGACCAACGTCATGGGCACGCTGACGCTTCTGGAGGCGGCGCGGGCGTATTGGAAGGGAGTATGGGAAGGCAAGCGGTTCTATCAGATATCAACCGACGAGGTGTACGGTGCGCTGGGGCCGGAAGGATTTTTCACCGAGACCTCCAGGTACGATCCCCATTCGCCCTATTCGGCGTCGAAGGCCGCCGCCGACCACTTCGTGAGGGCGTATGGCGACACTTACGGTATGCCCGTCCTGATCTCGAACTGCACCAACAATTACGGCCCCGGGCAATATCCCGAAAAGCTGATCCCGCTCATGATCTCGAATATAGTCGCCCGGAAGCCGCTGCCGGTGTATGGCGACGGCACGAACGTGAGGGACTGGATCTGGGTCGGCGACCATGTGGAGGCCATCGACACGGTCCTCCATCGGGGCATCCCGGGCGAGACCTACATCGCGGGAGGCGGCAACGAGATACGCAATATCGACCTTGTCCGGACGCTGGTGAGGTTTGTCGACGAGGCTCTCGACCGTCCGGAAGGAGAAAGCGAAAGCCTCGTGACCTTCGTGAAAGACCGCGCGGGCCACGATTTCCGTTACGCAGCCGACATATCCAAGATCTCAGGAGAACTCGGCTGGCAACCCCGCACCGATTTCGAGCAGGGTTTGCGCCGCACTGTCGAGTGGTACGTCGGAGAGAAATGACAGAAATAAATATTGCCGTCTGCTTTAGCTGACGGACAACGGATGAATTTCCACTTTTGGGGCTTTAGCCCAACTGGCAGAATTGGGCTAAAGCCCCAATACATAGTACTAAACCTATCCGTCGGTTAAAACCGACGGCAATCAATTAGAGAACCGAAAGCTACAATACAAAAACAGAAGCCGGCCCCTTGTGCGGGGGTCGGCTTTATGTTGGAGATGTATGTGAAGAGGCGGACTACATCGCCATTTTCTCTTTCTGTTTGACGAGCTGGGCTCTGAGCATTTCGATGGCCTCGTCGACAGCCTCCTCGAAGGAGCGGGCGCGGGCTTTGGCCACGAGGTCGTCGCCGGGTACGTAGAGGGTGATAGTCACCACCTTGTTGCCTTTTTCGTGATCTTTGTCGACCTTCATAATGACGTCCGAGGATACTATCTTCTCGGAAAACTTCTCGAGTTTCGAAATTTTGTTCTCAACGAAATCGACCAGACGCTGATCGGCATCGAACTTCACGGATTGAATCTGAACGTTCATAATAATTATTATTTATTAGATAATTTGGTGATTTGGTAATTTGATAATTTTTCTTGCGTCACTTATCATCAAATTATCGGATTATCTCACTCTCAAATGACTTTTCCACCCTCACGCGGGTGCGCACCCGCGTACACCTTTTTAAGCCGGGCGATGCTGTTGTGGGTGTAGACCTGGGTAGCGGCGAGCGAGGTGTGCCCCAACAACTCCTGTATCTCCCTCATATCGGCTCCGGCGTCGAGCAGATGGGTGGCGAAAGTGTGCCTCAACACGTGAGGAGAGCGCTTTCCTTGCACCCCGAACCTCTCCAGAGCAGCCTTCACCGCGCCGTATACTGCCGCACGCGAAAGAGGTTCCCCTTTCTCGGTTAAAAATAGTGGTTTTTTGCCTGATTTCCAAATTTCGGAGGCGGAAATTTCATCCACACGGCGTTTTAATATTTCGGCGGTCGGCTCGGGTAGCGGCACCACTCTCGTCTTGTCGCCCTTGCCATGCACGCGCAACGAACGGAAATCGTCCGAGATGTCGCCGGCATCCATTCCGGTGAGTTCGGCAAGACGTATGCCACACGAGTAAAAGAGCAATACGATCAACGCATTTTGTCTCTCTGCGGGATCGCCACAGGAACATTCCTCGATCAAACGGGGAACGATCTCCTCCATTTTTTTTCCGGGTATCCAGACCGGAAGTCTCTTCGGAGTTCGCAGTGCCCTGATCCCGTGCAGCGGGTCGCCCTCGACTATGCCCGCGGCCCTCAGCCAGCGGAAAAACGAACGCAACGAGGAGAGTTTATAGTTTATCGAGGCGGGGGACAGTTTCTTTTCGTCCGACAGCGATACAACCCATGAGCGTATATCGTCGGCAGTGACGAGCGCGGGCCGGAAATCGCCCGGATCGTCCAGGGCGAGCGAGGCAACGAACTCTTCGACGTCGTGCCGATAGTTGCGCACCGTGTGAGCCGAATAGCGTCTCTCAGCCCCCAGATATGTCACAAAACCCTCGATCATAACTACATTTCGCCGATAAGTCCTCTTATAACCACGGATGCGCAGGCACACCCAAATACGGCAGGCATATAAGAAACGGTTCCGACGTTCGATTTCTTATTCGTCTCGTCGCATAAAATCATCGCTCCGGGGCGAATGGGCTCGGGAGAAAAGACGGCCCAAAACCCGGTGTGGATACCCCATTTGTGGAGCCTTTTACGCAACATGTGTGCCAGCGGGCAGTGGTGTGAATCGCGAATGTCGCGTATCTCGACTTTTGTGGGATCGATCTTTGCTCCCGCCCCCATCGAACTGACGAGCGGTATCGAACGGTCGAGCGCGCCTTTTATCAGAGCCGCCTTCGGAGAGAGAGTATCTATGGCGTCGACCACGAAATCGAACGGTGCACTGTCGAGAAGCTCCCATGTTCCCTCGTCGCGAATATATTTATTGACAACCGTGAGTTCTATCTCCGGGTTGATATCGCGCAAGCGTTCGGCGAGTATCTCCGCCTTGGGTCTTCCTATGGTCGAGTGGAGGGCCACAAGCTGGCGGTTTATATTGCTTGAGGCCACCGTGTCGGCGTCGGCTATGGTGAGGCGGCCTACACCCGCGCGCGCCACCATCTCGGCGGCGTAGGCCCCCACCCCGCCCAAGCCCACTATCAAAACGTGGGAACGACGCAGGATTTCCAATTTATCCTCGCCGAGCAACAGTTCGGTTCTTTCCAACCAGGACATTTTAGTTACGAGTTACGAATTACGAGTTACGAAAATTCGCGAATAATTATTATTCAGTTCATCTTTCAATTGCCGGAGAGGTATGCCAAGCACTTGGGCGGCACGGGAATATATCTCGGCAATGGGAACAGGCGAGTCGTCGGTCTCCAAAAAGAGGTTTTCGAGAGGGATTCGGCTCATCGCTTCCACGGTCTTGGACGAATTCAGGGAGCGTTCGCCCAGCGAGAGATAATATCCCGACCTTACGGCCCTTGCCGCCTGCTCGGGCGAGCCGACGAAGCCGTGAAAGATGACCGCCGGAAGGGTGAAACCCGCGAGTATCTCTATCACCGGTTCGAACGCCCTCACGCAGTGCAGGATCACGGGCAGGCTACGCTGCTCTGCAATTCGCAACTGGGCCGCGAAGATCATTTTCTGCTGCCCGTGGTCGCCCGTCACGGAGGGTGCGAAATCGAGTCCGATCTCGCCGATGAAGTTCGCGGGGGCAGTTTCGACCTCGCGCAGGGCAGCCGCAAGATCGAACCCTTCACCGGAAATCTGCCACGGGTGAATACCGACGGAGAACGGCGGCGCGGGCAAGGCGCTTTGCACACTCGCCGTGCCGGACAAGCTCGCCGCGCTTTCGATACCTGCCGCGAGTGCCGCTCCGGCTGATTCGCGCAGACTACTTCCCGCTATCACCGACACCACTTCGATCCCCTCGCCAGTGCGCCGGTGGGTGTGGATGTTTATATAAGGCGTATCCATGAAACAAAGATAAATATTTTTGCTCGAAATCTTTGTTTATATTATAAAGTTGTTTATATTTGCATTGTGATTACAAAACAAAAAGCAAAACCAATATCTCGTAAACACTATGGAAAAAAATTTTACGACCGAAGAGAGTCTCGATCTTATCTCGCGGATGATAATCAACACCCGCCAAAACTTCAACAACGGGGGCGGGGCAATGTTCCTCATCTGGGGCTACACCACCATTGCCGTGACAATCGCCGTCACGGCACTGTTCCTTCTCACTCACTCCAACGCTGTTTGGTGGCTTTGGTGTGCCCTACCCGTCGTTGGCGGCGTCCTGACTCTCATGCACCATCGAAAACACATCACAGGTGTTCGTAGCCATCTCGACCGGGTGGTCAACTACGTTTGGGTGGTCACGGCGCTGGCGGCTTTTGCCTGTATGGCGTTTACCTACATTTCGGCGGCGGTCGCCGAAAAACCCCTTATCGACATCCTCTTCACCATGGGCTTAATTATGAGCATCGCGACGGCGCTGACGGGAATTCTGATAAAGTTCACACCCGTGATCGCAGGAGGATTTATCGGGATGGTGATTTCGTTCGCGATCCCCGTTTTCGGTGGAACTATCTGGCAGATGCCGATCTTCGCCGCGCTCTTCCTCTTCGCGCAGGTGATTCCCGGCCACATGCTCAATGCCGCCTGCAAGCGGGAAGCGCGCGAGGCTAAAGCGGGGAGGGCCGAGTGATGCTACCGAGACTCGATCCTCTCCTGCACTCGGAGTTGCGGTTGGCGGTAATGTCGATCCTCGTGGGAGTGGAGAGCGCCGACTTCACCTTCATCCGCTCGCAGACAGGAGCAACGGCGGGAAACCTGAGCGTGCAGTTGGATAAACTCTCCACGGCGGGATACATCGCCGTCGAGAAAGGTTTTCGCGGAAAGATGCCGCGCACCGTGTGCCGAATTACCCCGGCGGGTACCGAAGCGATGGCGTGTTATGTCGAAACCCTGAAACTATACCTGAAAATATAGTATTTAGTGATTAGTGATTATCGATTAGTGATTTTGCCAACGCAATATATTATTCTGCGTAGCTCACTAATAGTTAATCACTAAACACTAATCCCGGCTATGGCTGCGAAGGCTCATCGTCGGCGGCGAACATGTCCAGATACGCGTCGATCGCTTCGTACTGCTCGGTGCGCTGATAGTGTGAGGCGAGGTAACACAGGTCGCTGAGGACACGGAACTTCTCGGTCCACACGTCGGCCACCGCCTCGGCTTTCGCGCCTTCGAAACGGATGTAATATTCGATATATTCCTGAAGGGTGTTGGCGTAATCCTCGAGCATAATATCACCCCGCTCGACCGCTCCGGCGGCATAATAGGCCGAGATTATCGAATAGGGGATCACGCCCATGCCCAGTTCGTAATCGTAATTGAACTTCGTGTAGGGATACTCCGCCAGGCAACGGTCGAGGACTTCTACGGCACGCACGTTATCTCCCTCTTCGGTAAGCCGGTTCGCGAGGCGCACGAAAGCGTTGGTGTGCCACACGAACTGCAGGTTGGTCACCGAGTGCCAGTCGACATAGACATCCGGATCGCCCGAACCTCCGTACTTGTAGCGGTTCATCACCAGATCGTTGTAGAGCCCGGTGTCGATGCGTCCCGGATCGAGCACGGCGTAGGGGGTTTTGATCGGTACGAAGCGGTATGCCCAGCCATCGGCCTGCAACCAGTCGCCCAGACCCACTTCGCGGAAAAGTTGAGGATAGGTGACGAACAGCGGACGGCTCCAGTCGAAGTTCGCCAATAGATCCAAAAGTACGAGTTTGTCCTTTGTAATATACTCGCCCGCAGGGAGTTCGAAGTGGATCGAGTCGACCATAAGGTGGGCGTCCTCGGGCTTCACGATACCCGAGGCAAGGGCATTCTCCTTGTTTACGGGCAGGATCAGCTTGCGTGTGGCAATGTAGTCGAGCCTCGTACCGTCCTCCAGTGCGACCTGGGTTTTGGGATCACGGCTCGCTACCCAGTCGAGCACCGCGCGCAGGGAGAGCGGCTGGTCGGTCACCTCGTAGTGATAGGTGACGTCGTTCTCGCGGTAGACGTCGATCGGGATCGAGAGCGGAACGGGGGCAGACTCGTTATAGGCGTGGAGCATCTGCTCGATGTACCAGTTGGCGCCGATGTAGCTCATGTTCATTATCCGCACGTCGGGACGCAGGCTCTCCACCTCCTGATTGTACCACAGGGGGAAGGTGTCGTTGTCGCCGAAATTCATTATGATCGAGTTCGGCAGGGTCGAGACGAGCATGTTGTAACCGAAATCGTGGCCTATGCTACGCCCGCTGCGGTCGTGGTCGTCCCACCCCTGAGCGGCCATCAGCGTCGGTACGAGGGCGCACAAGGCAATAGCAACTATTGCAGTTGAAAGTTGAGAGTTGAAAGTTGAAAGTGATTCTTTTTTTCCGCGTAGCCAACTTTCCACTTTCAATTTTCCACTTTCCACTATCTCCTGTATCCACAGTACGCCAAGCCCTATCCATATCGAGAAAGCGTAGAACGAGCCCGCGTAGATGTAGTCCCTCTCACGGACTGCGCTCTGGAGGTTGAAATAGACCACCAGTGCGAAGCCCATCATCACAAAGAGCCACATCACGATCGTGAAGCCGCGCCTGTCCCTGCCCAACTGCGCTATCAGTCCCAGAATCCCCAACAGGAAGGGCAGGAAGAAGAACTTGTTGCGCCCCGGATTGCGCTCGACCTCTTCGGGCAGGCCCGTCTGCGGGCCGAGATAGAGGGCGTCGATGGCGTTTATGCCGCTCAGCCAGTTGCCGTGAAGCAAGTCGCCGCGGCCCTGTATGTCGTCCTGCCGCCCCACGAAGTTCCACATGAAGTAGCGCCAGTACATGTAGTTGAGTTGGTAGCCGAAGAAATAGCGCAGGTTGTCGCCCATCGTGGGCATCGTCACCACCTTGCCGCCTATGTTCTTTTTTTGCCCTTCCGAGCCGAGCCACGACTTGTACGTAGCCGCATTGGCCGCGTCCCACACGCGCGGGAAGAGCATCTTGCTGCCCGGAGCGTAAATATAGCTCGATACGATCCTGCGGCTACGGTATTTACCCTCGCCGTCGAGGAACCATTCTTTGGAGTATTTAGCATCGACGGCAGGCGAGGAGTATGTCGGGCCATAAAGGATCGGTATGGCGCCGCCGTACTGTTGTCGTCCGATCAGGCTCAGCAGGCCGTAAGCGTTGTCGGGACGGTTGGAGTTCATGGGAGGATTGACCGACGAACGGATCACAACGCTTGCATAGGAGCCGTAACCTATCAGGATCACTCCGACACAAAGCAATATCGTGTTCGCCAACACTTTGCCCCGTTTATGTGTGATCCATACGCCGAGGCCCACCATCGCGAACAGAACGACCACCCAGGTGACAAGGCCGCTGTTGACCGGCAGGCCGAGAGTGTTGACGAACACGCGGTCGAACCACGCGCCGATGTTCACCGTCCAAGGCATTATCATTTTGTAGACCACCAGCAGGATACCTCCCGAGGCAAGCAACGCGAGAATGACCCCTTTGCGGGTGACTTTAGGCGTTTTGCGGAAATAGAAGATGAAAACAAGGGCGGGAATGGTCAGAAGATTGAGGATATGCACCCCTATCGACAGTCCCATTATGTATGCTATGAGAATGAGCCAGCGGGTGGAGCCCGCTTCGTCGGCAACCTCCTCCCAGCGGAGCATCAGCCACACCACGAGCGCCGTGAACATCGACGAGAGGGCGTAAACCTCGCTCTCGACGGCCGAGAACCAGAACGTGTCGGAGAATGTGTAGGCCAGCGACCCTATGAGCCCCGCGCCGATAACCGTCCAGACGTGGGTCTTGTTCTCCGCATCGAAAGGAGCGTTCTCGACGCCGTACATCTTGCGCGCCAGACGGGTTATAGTCCAGAACATGAACAGGATGCAAAAGGCGCTCGCCACACACGACGACAGGTTGGCGGCAAAGCCCACCCACTCGGGATTGCCGAAGGAGAGCATCGTGAAGAGCCTCATTATCATCATAAAGAGGGGCGCTCCGGGAGGGTGGCCGATCTCCAATTTATAGGAGGTTGCGGTGAACTCCATGCAGTCCCACCAGCTTGCGGTCGGCTCGGTCGTCAGAACATAAGTCACGAGCGCCACGGCGAAAACCAGCCAGCCGGCGATGTTATTGTACCTCTTAAAATATTGCATATCTTAGAATTACGAATTACGAATTACGAATTACGAGGCTACGCACCATCAATTACGGCAAAAGTAGTTATTTTTGTGGGATGTTTCGTAACTCCTAATTCGTAATTCGTAATTATGTTTACAATATATAACACGCTATCACGTAAAAAAGAGGTGTTCGAGCCGCTCGTTCCGGGTCACGTCGGGATGTACGTATGCGGTCCCACCGTATACGGCGACCCACATTTGGGGCACGCGCGCTCGGCGATAACTTTCGACCTGTTGTACCGCTATCTGCTGGCGTCGGGCTATAAAGTGCGCTATGTGCGCAACATAACCGACGTGGGTCATCTCGAGAACGACGCCGACGCGGGAGAGGACAAGATCGCGAAGCTGGCGCGTCTTCAGGCTCTGGAACCGATGGAGGTGGCGCACCACTACACCGTGCGGTATCACAAGTTCATGGATATGCTGGGTGTACTTACCCCGAGCATCGAGCCGACAGCCTCGGGCCATATCATCGAGCAGATAGAGATGGTGCGCCGCATTCTCGAAACGGGTTATGCCTACGAAGCGAACGGCTCGGTCTATTTCGATGTCGAAAAATACGCGCGCGATTTTGACTATGGCGAACTTTCGGGACGTTCTTTGGAAGATATGCAGTCGGGGTCGCGTTCGCTCGACGGGCAGGACGACAAACGCTCGCCGTTCGATTTCGCACTGTGGAAGCGCGCTTCGCCCGAGCACATAATGCGCTGGCCGTCGCCCTGGAGCGAGGGTTTCCCGGGATGGCACATGGAGTGCTCGGCGATGAGCCTCAAGTATCTGGGCGAGAGGTTCGATATCCACGGCGGCGGGATGGACCTCGTTTTCCCGCACCACGAGGCCGAGATCGCGCAGGGCAACTCCTGCGGTTGCGAGGGGGCGAGGTATTGGATGCACAACAACATGGTGACCATCGGCGGCCAGAAGATGGGCAAGTCGCTCGGCAACGCCATCACTCTGGAGCAGTTCTTCACTGGCAACCATCCATTGCTGGAGCAGGCATATTCACCGATGACGATCCGGTTCTTCATGCTTCAGGCCCACTATCGCTCGACCCTCGATTTCTCGAACGAGGCGTTGCAGGCCGCCGAGAAGGGATTGGACAGGTTGATGAAGGCGGTGGAAACGTTGGATAATTACGAATTACGCAAATCGAGCTGTGCTCGCTTGACGCAGTCAAGAATTACGAATTACGAATGGGCTAACGCAAAATCGATTAATGTCGATAATCTTGAAATGCGCCTGCGCGAAGCGATGGACGAAGATCTGGGATCGCCGCTCGTCATTGCCGCGCTTTTCGATGCCGTGCGTGTCATCAATCAGATACACGATGGTACCCTCAAGATAAACGAGAACGAACTCGCCGAACTCAAGCGCATTTTCCACAAGTGGGTCTTCGATATTCTCGGTCTGCGCGACGAGAAAGCGGCGGGTGCGGGCGGCGCAGACCGGCTGACCCCCGTCGTGGAGATGCTACTCGGAATGCGCGCCGAAGCCAAAGCCGACAAGAACTGGGCGTTAAGCGATAAAATCCGCGACGGCCTCGCCGCCGCCGGAATCCGCGTAAAAGACCGAAAAGACGCCCCCAGCGAGTGGGAAATCGAATAGAAATCATATTGCCGTTGGCTTAAGCCAACGGACAAAGAGGCTCCGGTTCTCCGGGCTTCAGCCCAATATTTCTATTTTGGGCTGAAGCCCGGGATTGAGGCCGAGCCGGAAACCGTCGGTTAAAACCGACGGCAATATAGACTCCCGGATGGATATCAACCGATATAGACTATGACGACTACAGAACAGATAAAAGAACTAACGGCAAGGCTCGAAGACCTTGCGAGGCATATCGACATTGACGGCAAGAGGGCGCGGCTCGCCGAAGAGACCGAAAAGAGCCTTGCGCCCGGTTTCTGGGACAAACCCGAAGAGGCCGAAAAGCAACTGAAAGCCGCCGCGCAGATCAAAAGCTGGGTCACTGCATACGACTCCGCCGCCGCCCTCATCGACGACCTCGAGCTCATGCCCGATTTCGTGAAAGAGGGCGCCGCAAGCGAGGAAGAGCTCGACGAGCACTATGCGCGCACCCTCGCCGCCGTCGAAGAGCTCGAGATGCGCAATATGCTTCAGGGCAAGGAGGATAAGCTGGGTGCGATCATGGACATCAACGCCGGAGCGGGGGGCACCGAGGCTTTGGACTGGGCGTCGATGCTCCACCGGATGTACCTGCGGTGGGGAGAGTTGAACGGCTATAAGATCAAGACGCTCGACTTTCTCGAAGGCGACGAGGCGGGCATCAAGTCGGTGACATTGGAATTCGAGGGCGATTTCGCCTACGGATTCCTCAAGAGCGAGAACGGCGTCCACCGCCTGGTGCGCCCTTCGCCTTTCAACGCCCAGAACAAGCGTCAGACCTCGTTCGCGAGCGTGTTCGTTTCGCCCGCCGTAGACGATACAATCGAGATAAACATCAATCCCGCCGATCTCGAATGGGACACCATGCGCTCCTCGGGCGCTGGCGGCCAGAACGTCAACAAGGTCGAAACGGCAGTGAGACTCAAGCACATACCCTCGGGCATAGTGATCGAGAATTCGGAAACGCGTTCACAACTCAACAATCGCGAGAACGCAATGCGTATACTGCGCTCTAAGCTCTACCAGCGCGAACTCGAAAAGCAGATGGAGGCGCGCGCGGCCTTAGAAAAACAGAAGAAAAAGATCGAGTGGGGTTCGCAGATACGTAGCTATGTGCTCGACGACCGCCGCGTGAAAGACCACCGCACCAATTACCAGACCTCCAACCCCGACGCGGTGCTGGACGGCAAATTGGACGACTTCATAAAAGCATACCTGATGGAGTTCGGCGGCACGATCTAATCTCTCGGAGCGATATGTTTTCGTCAGAGCGGTGCAGATGTCGTGCCGAACGAAAATTTCCGGTCGAGGACAGTACAAACAGTACGTACTCGACCGGAAATTGAGAAAGTGCGGCAGATGCGCCGCTATCACGAAAACATCACACTTCGTTGGCGGATATGGTCATAAGTTGCCCGTCGCGGGTGACGACGAGTTTCCCGTCCTGCTTTTTGACCTTTTCCACGAGTTTCTCCTGAGCTTTGCGGATAGCCTCGTCTATTTTATCCTGCATCTGCTTGATATCGTTCTCACTCATAGTTTTCAAGTTTCGAGTATATAACGGAATCGTATATCGTTTTAGTGTCTGTCCGCGACCCGACGGCTATCTTCTTCCCGTAGTTGATGTCTCCGCTGTCGTAGATCATCCAATAGTCGGCCACAGGCATATATATATTGAACAAATTCTTTATACCCGCCCGGTATCTTCTTCGGATCACCGGCTCGGGGATGTTGTGCCCTCCTTCGATCACCCTTTGGGCCACCCGTTTTATCGCCTGTTCGGGCGACGGCAACCACAGGTAGAGTATTGTCACGAAATAGCCCTTCTCCTGAGCCTCTTTTATCAGGTAATAATACGACTTGGTGGCTAATGTGGTTTCGAACGCAAAGTCCGACCCCATTCCGATCAGCTCCCTCACCCTCATCAACATTATCTTGCCTGCCTGTATGGCGACACTGTCGGGGTTGAACGGCGACAAACCCTTGGCGATCTCGTCGGCGTTCACAAGCTCCGACATCTCCAACATTTCGCATCATGGTGTATGACGCCGTGGTTTTTCCCGCCCCGTTACAACCTGCTATGATAAAAAGTCGCGGCATTTCTATTTGGGCACGATGGCAAAATTAGTCAATAAAATAAAAATAACAACACCGGATGAAAGTTTTTTCAGCTTCCGTACCACATATCATTCGACGAGTGCAGTGACAGCCGCCGCGGCGAACGAGGCGGCCGGAAGCGAGAAAACTATCGTCCCCCGGTCAGTCTGTTTCACATCGCGTGCCACTTCCATCTCGTCCCCCGGCCCTCGTGCGGCTATCCATCCCGGTAATGCGATGGGAATAGCCGCCGAAATAAATCCGCTTGCTTTATCTATTTTGTAGAAAAAACGCGGAAGGAGTGCGGAGCGAGAGTCACTGCGAACGAGTTGGTCGGCCCGTCGGGATCCATGCGGCGATAGAAGCTCACGGGTTCCTCCACTTTTTCGAAGGGCGCGCCGCTTGCGATATCGGTTATCGAGGCGATGTTCTGCCGGACGACGACACGAATATCGACCGCCTCGTCGTTGAAGTTCTCGACTATGAACATTCCGTTATCGTAGACGAACAGGCCCACCTTCGACGGCCCCTCGATGCAAACGTCGAGATCACGGCCCAGCGCACGGCGAAAAGCGTTCAGCACGCTCGGAGGAAGGTCGTACAGATTGCCGAAATCCTCGGGAACGGTCATCGTGTAGAGGTTGCCTTTCGAATATTGTGAGCGCAGAAGCATCGGGAATCCGTTGACGCCTCCCGAGAGCGGGCGTCCCGCGCTCACCACCTCCCACGAGTCGTTGGTCTGGTACATCACCAGCGGGATGAGAATGTCTTTGGTTGTCTGTCCCTGTCCGAAATCGTTCACGAGCGCCAGTTTTTCGGCCCTAAGTTCGGCCACGCGGGCAATCTTTTCGGGGATCGCCTCCAAAAGACCCGTCGTGATAACCACATCGCCGCCACGCTCGAGCTGCGCCTCGATATGATCCATAATGTCGGGATCGCCGGCGGCCTGTTCGGTGAGGAACACCACCTTCTGGTCGGTCGGGAAGACGGGGAGCATATCCATCGGCACTCCGATCATACCCATATAGTTTTGCAGGAAGTCGTCGCCCAACGCATGGAAAGGCTTGTACGATTTGACGCCGACGGGTTTGCCGAGTTTATGCACGAAAGGGTCTATCATCTCGAATGTCCAACCGGCAGCCTGTGCGATGGTTGCGGGAACACCCGCCCCGGCACGCGAGACCGTCATCGCGTCGTAATCGAAGCTGGCGCCCTCGCCCTGCCACGGTGTGCGGTGGATCTCGGGACGTAACTCGACGCCGATGAGTTGGCGGTAGTCGAACAGCGCGATCTCGGGAGCCTTTGCGAACATTGTCAGCCAAAGCTGTTCGGCATAGCGGTCCATACCCATATTGGAGCCGCCCGAATCGACCCAGCCGCCGAAGTTGTGGCCCGGACGCAGATTATCGAGGTAGGTGACGATATTGTAGCTCAGATAGTTTTGCAGGTGCTGTGCGCCCGACGGGTCGCGCGTCTCGGTTCCGCTCCAGACTCCGTCGAACAACTGCGGCCCATGTTCGAGATCGAAGCCCAGGCCCTGGAAGTGGTCGTACCAGTTGGGATATTTTATGATGACTTTAACTTTCGGATTAACCTTTTTCGCAGGGTCGAGAACAAGATTTTTTCCCGCCTCGGTCATGAGTTTCGTGCGGTACTCCGTCCAACTCCGGTCTCCCTTCGCGGCGATCTCGACGTCGGACTTGCAACTTGTGAAGAAGAAGTCGTCGAGAATGAAGTCGTCGAAGTGGCGCGCCGTGTGCTCGGCTATCTCCCGAACGATCTTGCGATGCTCGGGGTCGGAGTAACAGAAAGTCTCGAAGTTGTTCCTCTCGTTGACTGTGTAGGTGATGCCGCCGCCCACTTCGACGCCTTTCGAAAGAAAGAACTTCTTGGCCGCTTCGAGGGTTTCTCCCGGCACGATCAGAAGATCGCGATGCGTTTCGAGCCATATCTTGTCGACCTTCAGTTGCTTCGATATGATGTTCCATGTGGAGTCGAGCCACCGGGGGTCTTTCATCTTTTCGACCTCGTAGGCGCGCGTGTATACCGAGACCTTGAAGCTCTTGTAATTATTGGCGGCATAAGCGCTCACGGCCGTTGCGAGAAGCAACATAACAGGGAGAATTCGTTTCATAATGCGGGTTTTAGGAATTAGGTGTATCCGGCATTTTTCCGGAGCCGGTATCGAAGACAAATATACCAAAAGTTTTCCGATTTTTGGAGTTGTCACGATCTTTTCCTCACGGCTTCCATCCGAGCAGGTCGATGTTCGGATTGGCCCATTTCCAGACGGCAAACTCGGCATAGGTGCGCAGGCCGAGTTCCAGAACCGCATAATAGACCTCTATACCGGGAATTTTCAGATCGTCGGGGGAGTCGTGTTTGATGCGCAGGATCGCCTCGCGGGTCACGGGGGTCAAAGCGCGTTTCACCGCTTCGGTCGTGCGTTCGATCACACCGTCGAAAGCCGAGCCGCGGCGAATGTGGATCATATCCAACTGCCAGGCGTTCCCTTGTGTGTCGCGGCAGGTTGCGTGCCACTCGAGGCACTCTTCTTCGGTGTCCAACAGATCGCGGAACCACACTTCGCCTATCGCCGGATTTTGCTTCAAGCGCTCCATCGCGGCAAGGCTCTTTTCGAGCATCGGCTCATCGGTATAGAGATGAAAGTCGATATCGAGGTTCTTCATGATAAGCCCGGAGGCCACCGACCCGACAAGGTTGACGGTCGCGCCGACACTTTCCCATGCCTCCATGACGCCCGCCTCGCGGATCACGTTGAGCGCCTCCTGCCGCCTCGCTTCCGATAATTCCGACAGGTTCATGGCCGCGCTGAAACGATCTTAATCATTTCGACCATCGGGAAACCGTCCTGCTCCCGGTCGCGATATTCTCTCGTGAGACGGTATCCGACCGATTCGTAGAGCCGTATGTTGTGAGTGCTGGAAGCGGCGGTGAAGAGTTGGAACTCCGCGGCTTCGGGATTGAGGGCCTCCACCTCGGAAAGCAGTTTTCTACCCAACCCCCGCCCGCGGCAGTCGATGTCCACTATGAGTTTTCCGAGCCAAACCCGGTTTTCCAGAGCCCTGTACTTCACCGAGCCGACTATCTTTCCGCCCGACACCGCTTTAAGAAACGTGTGGGTGGCGAAATCGGCGACGATACTCTCACGGGTCTGTCTGAGCGGTTCGATATCGTAATTGCCGTGGGCTTGGGCCTCGGTCACGAATGCCCGCTTCTGGAGATCGAGTATCTCGCCCGCGTCCTCCTCGCGGGCAATGCTTATTCGGATGTCTTCCGTTTTCATCGGCGTATATCATATAAAAAACACCCACCTCACACTTATCGGGTGTAAAAGCGGGTGTGAAATTCGCAGTTTACAATTATGAACCGCTTTCTTAAGTTATCTCCGTCGGCTTTATCCGCCCCGCGCTACGCGCGACTTGCGGGCCTCCGTCGACGACACTCGTCCGCGCTACGCACGGCCTCGGTTGAGCTAACAGGATTCGAACCTATACAGGCAGAACCAAAATCTGCAGTGCTACCATTACACCATAGCTCAATCAATTACAAATTACGAATTACGAATTACGAATTTAAAAACACGAACAATACGCAACCACGCAATTTCAGGGTGCAAAGATAAAATTCCTAATTCGTAATTCCTAATTCCTAATTTACTTTTTGTAGTATTTGTCCAAAAGGTCGTGTGCCGCAACGAACGAGCTCATCCTATCGGAAAGCACCATTTCGCGATACTTTGGCAGCAACTCCTCGATCTCGGGATCGTGGTAGAAGTTCGAGCGCAGGGCCTCGTCGATCGTTTCGCGCATCCAGTATTGGTTCTGGCGGTTGCGGTTCGAAGAGAAAAAGCCGTTTGCGCGGACGAACGAGATGAATTCGCCCACTCCTTCCCAAACCTCCTTCAGACCCGTTCCCGCAAAGGCCGACGAGGTGAACACTTTCGGCCGCCAACCGCTTTCGGGAGTCGGGAAAAGCATCAGTGCGTTCTCGAACTGCCGCTTGGCAAGTCCCGCGCGGTGAAGATTATCGCCTTCGGCCTTGGTGATGACGATGGCGTCGGCCATCTCCATGATACCGCGTTTGATACCTTGAAGTTCATCGCCCGCCCCCGCTATCTGGAGCAGCATGAACACATCGACCATCGAGTGGACGGCAGTTTCGCTCTGCCCCACCCCTACGGTCTCGATAAAGATGACGTCGTATCCGGCAGCCTCGCACAACGCCACCGACTCACGCGTCTTACGCGCCACACCACCCAACGAACCCGCCGACGGGGAGGGACGGATGAATACCCTGGGGTCGGTAGAGATGCTCTCCATGCGCGTTTTGTCGCCGAGGATCGAACCGCCGCTGCGTTCCGACGAGGGGTCGATGGCAAGCACAGCCAGACGGTGCCCCTGCCCCGCCACCATGCCGCCGATAGCCTCGATGAAGGTCGATTTGCCCGCTCCGGGAACGCCCGTGATACCTACGCGGATCGATTTACCGGCGTGCGGAAGGCAACCCTCGATAATCTTCTGGGCCTTGGCGTAATGCGCGGGATTATTGCTTTCGACGAGCGTTATGGCCTGCGACAGAATAGCGATGTCGCTCGCAAGGATGCCCTCCACGAACTGCTCCGCAGTAAGCTCCGGACGACGACGGCGCACGAACCCCGGATTAACGATGGGCTGGTCGGACACGCCCTCGGTGACGCTGAGCGCACTGTCCGCGTGATGTTCCCTGTGATGATGCTCGAAATGGTCGATCTTACTCATACTCAGTTTCGTTCCTTGTTTGGTGTCGGCCTATTTTTTACGGAAAAATCTGTCGTCAAGTGTCACGCCCAGCCAGATCACCTGCTGGAATCCCATTTTGCGGCCGTCGGTGTGAAGTCCCAATTCGAGATCGAGTTCGACACCGCGCCCGATCGCCGGTCTCCAATATATCTGCGTGTAGTTGTAGGTGCGGGCGGCGGCGAATATCGGGTCGCCCTTGTAGATGCGGTTGCCGTAGGAGTTCCACAGCGGCATCTGCACACCATCGCCGGTACCGGTGAGTCCCCGGTAGAATTGGTTGCGGATCCCGATCTTCCATTTCTGAACGCCGACATCCACGGTTATTCCTCCCGGATCGAGCCACCCGGCGCTACTCTTCCGGTCGCGATCGATACTCTGGAGCCAACCCGCTTGCAGGGACAGATCCTCGAACCACGGAAACAATCTATGTAACCGCACTCCGATCCAGGGATTGACCGAGTTGTGGTCGACCACACCGTCGCCGATCCCCGTACGCGAGGCGAGGTGGTACATGTCGTAGCTGTAACCCATCGCCAGCCAGCGGAAAGAGCGCGATCCCACGGGGTTGAATTCCCCCGCCGAGGCTATTCGGAAACTTTCGCGCATCGTCGCCGAAGCCATCCCGTCCCAGTCGAACACCACCTCTATGTAGCCTTGCGCGGCGTGGTATTGCAGATCGAAACCGTCGACCACGCTGTCGTAGAAGTTGGATATGCCCGACCACATCGCCCTCGACCATGTGCCCATGAGTCGGCGCCTTTCGAACTTACCGGCATAGAGGCTGTACAGGGGCGCTTCGTAGTTGTAATAGAGAAGCGCCTCGACGGGACGGTCGTCGGGTTTGGCGCCCATGTCGAGAATGAAGTTGACGCCACCCATCACACCGTGGAACGCACCGTGCTGGTCGTTCCATCCGATGCCGATGACCGGAGCGACGCGCACGCTGAAAAAGGTTCCTGAACCCGTGGTGGGCAGATTCAACTGACCCCGCTCGTGATTGTCGAACTTGGTGTCCAGACGCAGATCCCATCTGAAATATGGCGCGGTGTTCTGCGCGGAAAGAGTAAAGAGTGAAGAGTAAAGAGTGAAGAGTAAAAACAGCAGGACGAATTTTGCTACCATAGAGTTTCTCGCCAAAAGTGCGCATATGCAAGGCTTGCGACGGCGCCTAAACCGCAGTTTACCGATGCGTAAATGAGGATTTCGGCGCCGAGCGTAACGAAACAGATGCGTGCTTTTCACGGGAAACTAAAATTCGTGGATTATGAGACCAGAGCGTAACTTCGGCTCGAACCAGGTGGTCTTGGGAGGCATGATGTTGCCGGTGTCGGCAATGTCGATAAGCTGCTTCATCGAGACGGGATAGAGCGCGAAGGCGACCGCCATCTCGCCGCTGTCTACCCTTTTCGCAAGTTCGCCCAGACCTCTGATACCGCCCACGAAATCTATACGCTTATCGGTACGCAGGTCTTTGATACCCAATATTTTGTCGAGTATGAGATCCGAAAGCACAGTCACATCGAGAGTACCGATAGGGTCGGCGTCATCGTAGGTGCCCGGTTTCGCGGTGAGGCTGTACCACCGGCCGTCGAGATACATCGCGAAGTTGTGCAGGTGCGCCGGACGATACTCCTCGGCGCCCTTTTCCTCGACCGTGAAATCCTTTGCGAGGGCTTCGATAAGACCGTCGGGAGTGAGGCCGCCGAGGTCTTTCACCACGCGGTTATAGTCGATAATCTTGAGTTGGTCGTCGGGGAAAATGACGGCAAGGAAATAGTTATACTCCTCGTCTCCGGTGTGGTGCGGATTGGCCTTGGCGCGTTCCTGACCCACGAGGGCGGCGGCGGCGGTACGGTGGTGGCCGTCGGCGACATAGAGCGCGGGGATCTGTTCGGCGAATATCTGCGTTATGCGGGCGATGGTGGCGGGATCTGTGATCTTCCAGAATTTGTGGCCGAAGCCGTCGCCCTCCGCCACGAAATCGTACTCGGGCTCGCCTGCCGCCACTTTTGCCACGATCGCATCCATCTCTTTATTAGCCGGATAAGCAAAGAATACGGGTTCGATGTTGGCGCTCTGGCGGCGGACATGTATCATGCGATCCTCCTCCTTGTCGCGGCGGGTGAGTTCGTGCTTTTTGATCTTGCCGTCGAGATAATCCTGAACGCTGGCCCCGGCCACCAGACCATACTGCGTGCGGCCGTCCATCGTCTGGGCGTAGATATAATAGTATTCTTCGGGATCCTGCACCAACCAGCCGCGCTCTTTCCACTTTTTGTAGTTATCGACGGCCTTAGCGTACACCTCCTCGGAGTGTTCGTCGGCTATGGGGGTGAAATCTATTTCGGGCTTTGTGATATGCAGAAGCGATTTCTCGCCCGCCTCGGCCTTCGCTTCGGCAGAGTTGAGCACATCATAGGGGCGCGCCGCGACCTCTTTTGCGAACTCACCGGGGGGACGCACCCCGCGGAACGGTTTTATTGTTGCCATACGTTTTCTTATTTGATAATTTGGTGATTTGGTAATTTGATAATTATTTCTGCGTAGCCCATTATCAAATCATCAAACTATCTAATTATCAAACAATTATTTGTTTACCTGAAATTTGGTATTGCCGGTAGCGAAGAAGTCCACTATCTGGGCGGCGGCGGCGAGGCCCGCGTTGATGTTGGCCTCGGCGGTCTCGGCGCCCATCTTCTTGGCGGTCGCGAAAACCCGCTTGCCGAACTTTTCGGCGAGCTGGACTTGAGTATCGGCGGCGATGTCGGTGGCGTACTTCAGATCGGCCCTCTCTTCGAGAGCTTTCGCAAGTCCCGCCTCGTCGATTACCTCCTTGCGGGCGGTGTTGATGAGGGTCGCGCCCTTGGGCATACTCGTCAGCAATTCATAACCGATGCTGCCGCGGGTTTCGGCGGTCGCGGGGATATGTAGCGACAGATAGTTCGAACGGCGGTAGAGGTCGGCCACACTGGCGGCTTTCTCCACCCCGTCGACCTCGAAAACGGCGTCGTTGACCCACGGATCGAAAGCGATGACCTTCATTCCAAAGCCCTTGCCCAGCAGCCCCACGAGCCTCCCGACATTGCCGTAGGCGTGTATGCCAAGGGTTTTGCCCTTGAGTTCGGTACCGGTGCCGGGGGTGAACTGGTTGCGCGCCATGAATATCATCATACCCATGGCGAGTTCGGCCACGGCATTGGAATTCTGCCCCGGAGTGTTCATCACCACGATGCCGCGCGCGCTGCACGCCGCAAGGTCGACGTTATCGTATCCGGCGCCCGCGCGAACCACGATCTTAAGATCGGGCGCGGCGGCGACCACCTCGGCGGTGATCTTGTCGGAGCGGATGATGATGGCTTCGACATCTTTTACCGCGTCGAGCAGTTGCTGTTTATCGGTGTATTTCTCGAGTAGCGCGACCTCGTGGCCCGCCTCTCCCGCTATTTTTTTAATACCCTCCACAGCCTCGGCCGCGAAAGGTTTTTCTGTTGCAAGAAGTATCTTCATGGCTGCTTATTTTTTGGAGGCTTCGAAATCCTGCATACATTTCACAAGCGCCTCTACCGCTTCGAGGGGGCAGGCGTTGTAGATCGAGGCACGGAAACCGCCCACAGAGCGATGCCCCTTTATGCCGACCATGCCGCGCTCCTTGGCAGAATTCATGAACTCGCTCTCGAGCGCCTCGTGGCCCGGGGCCATTACAAAGCAGACGTTCATGATCGAGCGGTCTTCCTTCTCGGCAGTACCGACGAAGAGTGAGTTGCGGTCGATCTCGCCGTAGAGAAGATCGGCCTTCTGCCTGTTGATCCGGTACATCGCCTCGACACCGCCCTGGGCCTTAACCCACTTCAGCGTCTGGTACATGACGTAGATCGGCAACACTGGCGGAGTGTTGAACATCGAGTTGTCGCGGGCCTCTTTGCCGATGAAGGTGGCGTAGTTGACCATAGTGGGGAGAGGGCGTTCAGAAGAACCCAACAGATCCTTGCATACGATGACGAAAGTAACCCCCGCGGGGCCGACGTTCTTCTGGGCGCCGCCGTAGATGAGGCCGTATTTGCGTACATCGACCGGACGTGACATGATATCGGACGACATATCGGCTACCAGCGTCACCGGAGAGTCGATATCGACATGTATCTCGGTGCCGTAAATGGTGTTGTTAGTGGTGATATGGAAATAGTCCGCGTCGGCGGGAATAGTGTAGCCTTTCGGAACGTATGTATAGTTTTTGTCTTCACTCGAAGCAACGATCTCCACTTCGCCGTAGAATTTAGCCTCCTTAGCCGCTTTCTTGGCCCAAACTCCCGTCTGGAGATAGGCGGCTTTGGTTTTAAGAAGGTTTGCCGCCACTTCGTAGAACTGGGTCGAGGCGCCTCCGCCGAGGAAAAGAACCGCATAGTCGTCGGGAATGTCGAGAAGTTCGCGCCAAAGGGCTTCGGTTTCGGCCATAACGCGCTCCCAGCCCGGAGTACGGTGCGATATTTCGAGGATTCCGATGCCCGTGCCGTCGAAATCGCGGATTGCGTCGATCGCGGCCTCTACCGCCGGACGGGGCAAAACACAGGGTCCGGCATTGAAGTTATACTTTTTCATGGGTAGTGTAATTAGTTTCGATTGCGAACCACAAAGATATGAATAAAATTATTTTGCCGTATCTTTGTCGGTCAGAATAAATATATCGATATGATAAAGTCCATGACCGGATACGGCAAGGCCACGGCCGCCGCGAGCTCCAAAACCATAACCGTCGAGGTGCGTTCGCTTAACAGCAAGGGGCTCGACCTCGGAGTGAAAATGCCTTCTGCTTACCGTCCGGCGGAATACGAGATGCGTTCGCTTGCCTCGGCAAGGATAGGGCGCGGCAAGGCCGACGTCTATATAAACGTGGAGGACGGCTCGCCTGCGGGCGGCGCGCGCATCAATGCCGCGATCTTCGCCGAATATTACCGGCAGATAAGCGGGGCGGCCCGCGAGGCGGGAATGAATACCTCGGAGTGGAGCGAGGCCGGGATAGTTCCGGCTATCCTGCGTCTGCCCGACGTGATGACCTCCGCCGAAGGGATCGAGGTACCGGAAGAGGAGACCGCCGCGCTGAAGGGCGCTCTGGCCGGAGCGTTGGAGGCATTCGACGCTTTCCGCCTGCAGGAGGGTGCGATCCTGTCGGCCGACATTCTGGGTCGCGTGGACACGATCGAAGGATTGCTCACCGAGGTCGAACCTTTCGAAGTGGCGCGCATACCGGCTGTGAAGGCGCGTATTCTCGATAACATCGCCACCGTGGGAGTCGCCGTAGACCCCAACCGCCTCGAACAGGAGATCGTGTTCTGGGTCGAAAAACTCGACATCACCGAGGAGAAGGTGCGCCTTGCCAAACACTGCGACTATTTTCGCGCGACGGCCGCCTCGGACGAGGATGGCGTGGGGCGCAAACTCGGATTCATCGCGCAGGAGATGGGGCGCGAGATCAACACCCTCGGTTCGAAGGCCAACGACGCCGACATCCAGAAACTTGTCGTCCGGATGAAGGATGAGCTTGAAAAGATAAAGGAGCAACTTTTAAACATACTTTAATTTGGTGATTTGATGATTTGGTAATTTGATAATGAGACTACGCACAAAAGAGCAACGACCTGATTACCAAATCATCGAATAAATGCACATGGGTAAGTTATTGATATTTTCCGCCCCGAGCGGATCGGGCAAAACGACGCTGGTTCGCGAACTTATGGCGCGGTTCCCGAGGATCGAGTTCTCGGTGTCGGCCACTTCGCGCGCTCCTCGCGGGAAAGAGGTGAACGGCCGCGACTATCACTTCGTGGCCCCGAAGGAGTTCCGCCGCCTTGTCGACGAGGGCGCGTTCGTCGAGTGGGAGGAGGTCTACCCCGGCACTTCTTATGGGACGCTGCGTAGCGAGGTGGAGGCCGTTTGGGAGCGGGGCAACATCTGCGCCTTCGACGTCGACGTGGTGGGCGGTATCCGCCTCAAGAACATCTTCGGGGCCGACGCCCTCTCGTTTTTCGTGATGGCCCCCTCGCCCGAGGAGTTGCGCCGAAGGCTCGAAGAACGCGGAACCGACTCCGCGGAAAGCATCGAGTGCCGTCTGGCAAAAGCCGCCGCCGAAACGGAGCGCGCCGGAGAGTTCGACCACATAATAGTCAACGACCGCGTGGAGAGGGCCGTGGACGAGACGGCGCGAATAGTGGCGCCTTTCATCTCCGAACGCATCATGCTCTATTTCGGCTCGTTCAACCCCGTTCACCGGGGGCACATCGCCATTGCGGAATATGTACTCGACAGGGGGCTTGCCGATATGGTGGTGATGGTGGTCTCGCCGCAGAATCCATTCAAACAGGCGGAAGGTCTCGCGCCCGAAGCCGAGCGCCTCGAAGGTGTCGAGCGGGCGGCGGCCTCGTCGCGCTATCCCTGCACGATACAGCCCTCGGCGGTGGAAATGACGCTTCCCAGACCATCGTACACTATCGACACCCTGCGGTTTCTGGGCGAAAAGTTTCCCGATACGCGGTTCTCGATCCTTGTGGGCGGCGACAACGCCGAAGGAATGACCGGGTGGCGCGAGGCCGACAAGATCATAGGCCGCTATCCGATTTTCGTCTATCCGCGTCCGGGCGACGATCCCGCGAAGTTTCCCGCCGGGGCAACTGTTTTGGACGATGCTCCGCAGATGAATATCTCGTCCACAGAGATACGGGCGCTTTTGGAGAGCGGGCGCGAACACTATCGCTCGGGGGAGTTCGGAGCGGCGGCCAACGATTTTACCCGCGTGCGCGAGCTTTCGCCGTGGAACACCGAAGCGGCCGGTTATCTCGAAATGATAGATGAAATACTCGCTTACCGAAACACCGACCTGATTAATCCATGATAGATATCGACGGCAAAATAGTGAGCACCGACATAATCACGGAGCGGTTTCTGTGCGACCTCGGGCGATGCCGCGGGATATGTTGCGTGGAGGGTAACGCCGGAGCTCCTTTGGAATTACGAATTACAAATTACGAATTACGAGAATGGGACGGACTGGGTGAAGGGGAGATTCTGGAGAGAGAATACCTCGCCTACAAGCCTTATATGACTCCCGAAGGTATCGCCGAGATCGAGCGGCAGGGATTTGCGGTGATAGACCCGGACGGCGACCTTGTGACCCCGCTGGTGGGAGATGCCGAGTGCGCGTATTCCTATAAGGTAGATTCCTCGTCGCCCTTCGGGCTCGCTCGGAATGACAGTTCTATCGAGCCGTCCGGCAAGGCGGGCGGCGTGACGTTGTGCGCAATTGAAAAAGCGTGGGCGGAAGGGCGCACGGCGTTTCGTAAACCCATATCGTGCCATCTCTACCCCATCCGCGTGGCCCGGTTCGGCGACGGTTCGCTGGGCCTTAATTATCACCGCTGGGCGGTGTGCGAAGGAGCGCGGCAACTGGGCAAAGAAAAAGGCGTCCCGCTCTACAAAATGTTGCGGGACGCCATCATAAGACGGTTCGGCGAGGAGTTCTTCGAGGCGCTCGAAGCCGCCGACCGTTATCTGACCGCTACAAACGGTGCCGACCGGCCTTGATCTCGCCGTCGAGCCACGCCACACGCCTGTTGATGAAGTCGACTAAGAAGTCCACCTCGGCCTTGTAGGTTTTGCGGCTTCCGGCGTTCCAGTTGGGCCACACCTCGACCCCGAGAATGGGCCATCTATCGAAATTGCGCTTCTGCGACTCCGCGATATCGGCCGCCCAACCACGGATACAGGTCTCCAACTGCGCGAGTTGCGGTTTCAGTTCGTTCCAGCGAACGGTCACCAGATCGCAAAAATCCTCGTTGCGGAACATCTGGCGAATCCACACCGCGTCGCGTGTCGGCCAACCCCCGGACGGATTCCAAAAACCGCCGTCATTGGGGCCCATCTGGCTGTTGTTGTCGGCGTAATTGCAGTTGCCGAAACAAATGTCGAAATCCCAGACCGTCGGGAAATAGAGCTTTTCGCCGCGCGGCTTCGCCACGTATGTGCTGAGGCGCATGTTGCCGTCGGGGTCTTTCGCAAGCTCATGGACGAAGAAATAGTCGATGACCGACTCGACGTCGATAACCTTGGAAAACTCGTCGAACGATTTATGGTATATCGCATCCTCGATCTCCTTGAACATGGCTTTGGCATAAGCGATCTGCTGCTGAGTGGGGTCCTCCGGTTCGTCGAACGCAACGGGGAAACGGCTGCCCGACGAGGCGTTGACGTGCCAGAATCCCACTTTGGGTGTTCCATAATAGGGATCGAAGTCTTTCTCGTCTATACAGAACAGGTAGCCGCCCGTGAGCGCTTCGCCTTCGTTGTCGTCCTCATCCGCCAACTCCATTTCGATACGCTCGTCGCCCGTGCGGATCTGTTCGGTGAGCATGTACTGTCCATCGTACCGGCCATCCATGTAGACTTCGACCGGAACCCAGCGCGGCATCCATTCCATGCCTGCAAGTTCGCCTATCTTGAACGCGAGGGAGTTGCGCAGCAGGCTCTTGTCGCTGTAATTCGCAAGGAGCGTCCAGTGTTTGTTGTCGCTCATGCCGAGCAGACGTTTCTTTTTGTCGAGCTTGAGTTTATACGGCTTCTTGGGCATTCCCCAAGTGGTGTTGCCGCGGCCGCGTATTTCGGTGACGACAGTTTCGGAGGCGACGTCCCCGTACATCTTGTCGGGGTCTTCGATTGTCATATACACCGTTATATAATCCTCCTTCGAGGTGGGTGCACCCTGTTCGTTGGTGTCGATTCTCAGAGTGGGAATCGTCAGACTTTTGGGCGGTGGCGGGGGAGGAGGAATTTCGGGGTCGACGGGCGGAGGGGTCACCACCTGGGGGTCGCATCCCGCTCCGAGGGCAAGCAGTAGCGATAAGAAGAGTGCCGCCAAGGCGGTTCTGAACGGTTTGATTCGCATTTGGGTCGTTGTTAAGGTTGGGTAAATTTTTAGACAAAGGTAGTGTTTATTTCCACTCGTGCCTCTATAAAACGAATTTAGTTATCGTATTCACGAGCGAGAGGTCGTAAGGTGTGGTGACTTTCAGATAATTCCCGGTGAATCCGCTCATCATGTCGCCGCGCCTGTCGGCTTCCCACAGGACTTCGGCTTCGGTACCTGTAAAGCGGGCTGTGAACTCTTCGAGCAGGGTTTCGCTCAACTCACCAAGTGCGGCGGCTCTCCCGGCGGCGATCTTCGGGGCCACGCGGCCCGGCATTTCGGCGGCGGGAGTTCCCGGACGCACAGAATAGGGAAAAACGTGCAACTGAGAAGGGCGTATCCGCTCCAGAAAGGCGCGCGTGGCGGCAAAATCTTCATCCGTCTCGCCCGGAAAACCCACGATAACGTCGATGCCGATGAAGGCGCCGGGCATCGCCTCGCGAACTTTCGCTATCCGGTCGGCGAAGCGCGCGGTCGTGTAGCGGCGGCGCATAAGGCCCAGAATACGGTCGGAGCCGCTCTGGAGCGGTATGTGGAAGTGGGGTTGGAATTTTTGCGACGCCGCGCAGAAAGCGATTATCCCGTCGGTCAGAAGGTTGGGCTCTATGGAGGAGATGCGGTAACGTTCGATGCCCGGCACGCCGTCGAGCGCGCGCAGCAGTTCGAGGAAACTTTCGCCCGTCGTGCGGCCGAAATCGCCGGTGTTCACCCCTGTTATAACTATCTCCTTCACTCCGCGCGCCGCTATCTCGCGCGCCTGCTCCACGATCGCGGCGATGGGTGCGTTGCGGCTCGACCCGCGGGCGTAATGTATCGTGCAGTAGGAACAGCGGTAGTCGCACCCGTCCTGCACCTTGAGGAACGAACGGGTGCGGTCTCCCACCGAAAAAGCCGGATAAAAATTATCTATCTCGGAATGTTCACAATGAATGGAAGAATTCGTAATTCGTAATTCGTAATTCGTAATTTCATTTTTGAAGTTATTGCCGAAGATATGCGAAACACCCGGCAAGGCGGCCACTTCCCGGGGTGAGCGTTGGACGTAACATCCCGTGACGATGATCTTTGCGCCGGGCGAACGGCGATGGAGGCGGGCGACCAGATTGCGGCACTTTTTGTCGGCGGCGGCGGTCACCGAGCAGCTGTTAACGACGTAGAGGTCGGCCTCGGGGATCCGCGAGCCGCCCTCTTCGTCGCTATCGTCGCCGCCCGCGCCCACCCTCTCGAACCCGGCGGCGGCGAATTCGCGCGCCAAGGTCGATGTCTCGGCGAAATTGACCTTGCAGCCGAGGGTATGGAAACTTACTCTCACCGCGCAAAATTACGAATTACGAATTACGAATTACGATATTATTGAAAAAAAGCATCTCAACTATAAAAAATAGTTGCATAACTAAAAAATATAGTTTACATTTGCGGCAGGTAAATGTAAAAATCGTAGATCATGTACAAGCTAACACCTAAAGAGGAGGAGATAATGTCGCTGTTCTGGGAACGGGGAGCGCTGTTCGTCAGAGAGATAGTGGAGAGTTACCCAGAGCCGCGCCCCCACTTCAACACCGTCTCGACGATGGTGCGCGCCCTCGAGGAGCGCGGAATGGTGGCGCACAAGAAATTCGGCGGCACATTCCAGTACTATCCGGTGATGTCGGCGGTGCAGTTCGGCGAGGGAAAACTCTCCGGCCTTGTGGACAAATATTTCGGGCGCTCCTATCTGGGCGTCGTCTCGACGATGGTGCGCGAGGAGAAGATCCCCCTCGACGAGTTGAAACGCCTGATAGAGGAGATCGAAAGCGGCGATAACGAGCGGGAGCTATGAAAGAGATATTGACATACGCGGCGCAGGTCTCGATTCTCTCCCTCTGCGCGTACCTTTTTTATAAGGCCGTTTTTGCGCGCGACACCCTTCACCGCGTGCGAAGGTTCGTGCTGCTGGGGCTTCTGGCGGCCTCTTTCGCGCTGCCGGTGTGCAGGATAACGGTCGTGAAGGAGATCGCCGACACAGGCACCGTCGAGACGGCGGTGGGAGGCGGTACATTCGCCGTTTCGGACGACACCCCCGCGTTCGTCGCGCCGGAGGAGGTGCGGATGGCGCCCGCAAACCGGGTTCCCGACCTCTGGTTCGCG
>QMCD01000074.1_pt1 | contig 72198 bp, 54 predicted proteins | sample 1821841 | NCBI WGS metagenome assembly QMCD01 (sample SAMN01991225, study PRJNA193472) | Termite gut metagenome, whole genome shotgun sequencing project. | isolation source: worker | host: Macrotermes natalensis
AAACGATAAGCTAAGTCTCAAGAAAAGAAGGGTGATGGCGGCATATGATGATGAATATATGAGAAAATTATTGATGTAAATTTCGTGCGGTTGCCCTACCATTACTTTATCAAAGCGGTTACTTAACAATAAAAGAATATGATAACGAATTAGACGAGTATATACTCGGTTTCCCCAATGAAGAGGTAAAATACGTTTTTTTAAACGAGCTTCTTCCTCAATTTACGCCTTCATTCGGAACTTCGTCTTCCAAATTTTCGGCAACAGGATTTATCAAACTTCTGCGTATTGGCGATATTGAAGGTACAATGAAAATGTTGCAGGCATATTTTGCGACAATAAAATATGACGAAATTCCAAAAGCATTGCAGAGAGAAAAATTCCAGGGCAACCGCATCAAAAATTAATATTCGGCTGTAGTTTATAATAGTGTTGCTATTTTTCAGATTTACCGGAAAGTTTCGTGTACCGGTACACGAAACTTTCCGGTAAATACGAAATCCTGTAAAAAATAAGTTTCAATAAAAAAGACAATTCCCAATATTCTTCCTTATTTTTGTTTTTCAAAGGAAAAAATAAAAATGAGAAAAATATGTGTATATGCCGCTTCGAGTACACAAGTGGCGGAGTGTTATAAGACAGAAGCATATCGTTTGGGTGAAATTTTCGCTCAAAACAAAATTCACTGTCTTTATGGCGGTGGGAGTGTCGGGTTAATGGGTGAATTATCCAAAGCGATATTGGATAACAGAGGGACAATAACCGGGGTAATTCCGCAATTTATGGTCGATCAAGGCTGGGATAATGAGCGTGTAGAGCAAATCGTTGTAAACACCATGCACGAACGGAAAAGATTGATGCTCGAAGATGTGGATGCCGCTATTGCCTTGCCCGGCGGTTGCGGTACGTTGGAAGAGTTGATGGAGGCGATTACCTGGAAGCAATTAGGCATTTTTGTTAAGCCGGTTATCATACTCAATGTAAACGGTTATTTCAATCCGCTGCTGGAAATGCTGAACAAAGCGGTTGAGGAAAAATTTATGCGAAGCGAACATCTTCAAATTTGGCAAGTTGTTGAAAGTGCGGAGGAAGTTTTAACCGCTATTCATCAAGCTGCCGAATGGAGAAAAGATGCGATTGGAATGGCAGCATTGTGATGATTTTATGCAAAATTCGTTAATCCTTGCTGTAATGGGACTGTCTCAAAAGCCCGTCATTCCGCGCTTGACGCGGAATCCCCTGAAAAATAGTGTTGATTATTAAGGGGTTGCGGGTCAAGCCCACAATGACAAAGCATATTTTCGACTTTTGAGACAGCCTCATTAAGGATCGGCTAATTATTCAAACATAAACGGCTTAGTTACCGGTATGCTGCCGCGCTCATCTTCAAAAAAGAATTTTTCTTCATTAAAAAGAGGTTTCAACTTGTCAAACCAAGCCGCTTTTGAATCGTACCGGGCAAAAAACGGCATCTGTACCCAATTAGGGTTGCGTCCTTGAATGAACTGCAATGCAAATACCTTTTCTCCTTTTATTTCCGAAACACCCAGAACTTGGATTTTACCGGCATGGTCGCTCATGATCGGGCCTCTTACCGTGCGGCATAGTCCACTGACCTGACTGTAAGCCTTCCGGAAAATCTTCCAGCATCTCTCTAACGGAACCTCGAAATACTCTTTCGCACCGGTGTCCCGCGCCACAAACATATAGTAAGGAATAAGCCCAAGGTCGACCTGCTTACGCCACATCTCCGACCAAAGTTCGGGCTTATCGTTGATATTCCGCAAAAGGGGCGATTGCGTTCTTATCAATGCTCCTGTCGAGCGTATCTTTTTTATAGCCTGTTTCACGGTATCTGTTGAAAGTTCGCGCGGATGGTTAAAATGCGCTTGAAAAGAGAGATTTTTCCCCGAATCCACTATTTTTTTGAAAAGGCTGATGATACGGCCGCTGTCTTCATCGGTCAGGAAGCGGTAGGGCCAATATGATAGCGATTTACTTCCGATTCGTATCGTCCGGATATGATCAAAATCCGGCTCAAGAAGAGGTAATAAATAGGTCTCCAGCACAGAAGCATTCATTACCATCGGATCGCCGCCCGTAAATAACACATCGGTTACTTTTTTTCTTATTTTGAGGTATTTAAACAAAAGATCGGCCTCTTTCATGGCAAATTTCAACTCGTTCATACCTGAAAATTGAGGCCAGCGAAAGCAAAAAGTACAGTAAGCGTGGCAAGTCTGCCCTTGACTGGGGAAGAATAGCACCGTTTCGGGATATTTATGCTGTATGCCTTTTAGCTTGATTTCTCCCAGATAAGGAACATTATGCTCTTGTCCGGCAGGATTCGGATTCAACGACCGGCGGATATGTTCAACCTTTTGGGCAATTACTTTTTGATCGGCATTGTTGTCTATAAGCTTGGCTACTGCATCAAAGTGTGTTTTGGAAAGCATTCCTTGTCTCGGAAAATTGAGTGTAAACATTGGGTCTGTTTCCGGACTTTCCCAGTCAATCAACTCATCAACCACATAGTTATTTGTTTTGAAAGGTAAAACTCTGCCTGTAATTTCTATATCCCGCTTGATTTTTTCGCTTACTAAGTCCATTTGTGGTATTGAACGAAAATTCTGCAAATTGTAAAACTGTATATTCTTCATATTTTTAATAATTGTCTTTGATGAGCAATAAATATATGTATATTTTTTCTGTTTTTCATGCCTTTTTGTAATATTTATGATTTTTAGATTTTGTTTAAATTTCAATATAAAATTCCTTATTTTGGATAAAAACGCCTTATTTTCAAACAATTAAATTCTTTCAAAAGAAAATTTAAACAAGGCTTTGCATGTCTGTTTTTATACAAAAATTAAGAAACGCGTGTAATTCGTGCCCCAATCGCATTCAACCGTTCATCAATGTACTGGTATCCGCGGTCTATCTGCTCAATACCGCTGATTGTACTGGTTCCGTTTGCGCTCATGGCGGCGATAAGCAAAGCAATTCCGGCGCGAATATCGGGCGAACTCATGTTTGCCGGACGCAGTGTTGTGTTTTTTCCCAAGCCGATAACGGTAGCACGGTGAGGATCGCAAAGAATGATCTGCGCCCCCATGTCAATAAGTTTATCCACAAAGAAAAGGCGGCTTTCAAACATTTTTTGATGAATCAGCACGCTACCTTCCGCCTGAGTGGCTACGACTAAAAAGACACTTAGTAAGTCGGGTGTAAGTCCGGGCCAAGGAGCGTCCGAAAAGTTCATTATTGAGCCGTCAATAAAAGTATCTAAGGTGTACTTTTCCTGCTTGGGAATGTAGATATCATCGTTGATTCGCTCCATTTGGATTCCCAGTTTCCGAAAAGAATCCGGAATAATTCCCAATTCTTCATAGCAAACATTTTTTATCGTAATTTCAGAAGCTGTCATGGCTGCCATTCCGATGAAACTGCCAATTTCAATCATATCCGGAAGAATAGTGTGTACGCAGCCATGCAGCGATTCAACACCTTCTATGGTCAGCAGGTTAGAACCAATACCATTAATGCATGCTCCCATTTTATTCAGCATTTTACAAAGTTGCTGTATATATGGCTCACAGGCAGCATTGTAAATGGTGGTTTTTCCTTTTGTCAAAACGGCTGCCATGAGGATATTTGCCGTACCGGTTACGGAGGCTTCGTCGAGCAGCATATAGCATCCGGTTAATTTTTTTGCCGAAATAGAGTATAGTTGCCGGTCAGAGTCATAGTTAAATACAGCTCCGAGCTTTTGCAATCCGATAAAATGAGTGTCTAATCTGCGACGGCCGATTTTATCTCCACCCGGCTGAGGCAATATAGCTTGATTAAAGCGAGCCAGCATCGGCCCGATCAACATGACAGATCCGCGAAGGGAGGCGCACCGTTTTTGGAAATCCTGCGTTTTCAGAAAATTCAAGTTTATCTTTTCTGCTTTAAACGAATAGGTATCCGGTGCTTTTTTACGAACAGACACACCCATATCAATCAATAGCTGAATCAGATTATTGATGTCTAATATGTTAGGTATGTTTGCAACGGTGATTTCCTCAGAAGTGAGAAGAGTGGCACAGATAATTTGCAACGCTTCGTTTTTTGCCCCTTGCGGATAAATCACACCGTTAAGTGAATGTCCTCCTTCGATTACAAATTTTGACATGTTTATAAATTAGAAAGTTACCGTCCTGATTTTTTATATTGTTTACTATTTGATTTGTTCGGATTGAGATTCATCTCCTTGACACTTACAAGCTGCATGGAATCTTCACTCAAATCTATATTTCCATTAGAAAACTCGCGGATGTCGTCAAAAATCTTACGATCATCTACCCCTTCCTTATTAAAAGAGGTGAAGCATTTTTTCATGTGGTTGCCAATCATTTGTATTAATTGACTTTTTTCTTCGCCTTCTTCGTAGCTCATTGCCTTGTCAATCAGAAACGGTAACGTTTTTCCGTAGTGCATATATCTGATTTGGCGTGGCGAAGAGTAAGGGATCGGTTCCGGTTTGTTATACAAATTTTCCTTTTTGATGATTTCGTAAGGATAATCAATATCCAATTGAAAATCGGACATGATAGCCAGATGATCCCACAATATATGCTTGAAATCGTTAATATCTCGAAGGTGTGGAAATAAGTTCCCCATCGTAGAAATGATTGTTTGAGCGCAACGGGTACGGTCTTCACGGTCTGTTATTGTAAGACAATGATCTACCATGTTATGGATATTTCTTCCATATTCCGGCAATATGAGCCGTTTTTGTTGAGTGTTGTAATGCTGAAAATTCATCAAGTGTATTGAATTTGCCTTTTTGGCATGTTAAGTAGTAATTTGATGCAAAGATAGAAAAAAATTAATAACAGAAAAACGAAATATCCCGTTCATTTTTCTGGTTAAATTTAACAGTTAAAACCAACTCATGCGCTCCTGCCGTGTATCCGGCAAGATCGGACACCGTCACATCATAGCTATAAGATATTTTAAAGTTTTCAAAGCTATAAGCGGCAACCCCAATAATTGCATCTCTATTCATCAAGTTTTTTTTCGCGACAAACGGGAGGTCGCGATACCAAACTCCGAGTTCCAGCGGCATCCAATGCCAGATAACTCCTAATTGCAGTTGCGAATAGGAAGATTGATAATCAAACGTTCCGGCAAGCGTGAATGAATCTTCGTACCCTCGCTGGCGGTCTTCGTTGTAGACAAAACGCCCTCCGGCAAAAGCACTCCATTTCCGTGGTGTTTTGGTAGCACTGTTTACAAAAGAAACACCAGTTCGTGTAATATGATGCACGGCTCCTCCCACCCAAAAGTATTCATTATACAACAAAGCAGATGCGGCAACATCCACATTCATTCCGTCTGTTCCCTCTTTAAAATCTTCAGGAAGCTGCGGACCGATAACAATCCCGTCTTCCGTGATTTGGTTGGAGTAGATGAACTTATCGGGGTTGATCGCCTTGTAGAAAACAGCAAATTCGACACCAGGTCTGAAATATATATTATCAGTTACTTGCACCCGGTAGTTGTATTGCGGATGCAGCTCTACCGTGGTAAAGGCACCGCCTATCTGACGGTCGTAAGCGAGATATACGCCGATACTGCTGTTTTGCCGGCGGAAAAAAAAGTCAGTTCCCATCAAGACGGTATTATAGCCGCCTGAAAATCCTGCCCATTGATTCCGGTAGGTCAAAAAAGCCCTTCCGCCGTTTGTCATTCCGGCAAAGGAAGGAGCCAAATAAAGCGAGTTAGCATAAGGTTGCGAAAGTATAAAATCCTGTGCCTGTATATCTCCACTAACTATTGCGAAAAATAGTATAAGAATATATTTAATAATCTTCATATTTGTTTTATGCCTCGTTTTTATTGAAGTAAATTTATCTCTCCTACTTTGGTAAATGTTTTACCGTTGGAAAAAACACCACTTGCTTTGTACATATAGGTTCCTATTGGAGCTAATTCTCCGCTTAAATACCCGTCCCAGCCGCGCTGTATGTCGTTTGACTGGAAAATCAGGTTACCCCAACGGTTGAATATCTGTAAGGAGTATGCTTTCGTTTTATCCACTCCATTCCATACCGGATAGAAGACATCTATGTCTCTATAGTGTGGAATTTGAATTTCCAGCGTATATGTGCCTCCGTTTGAAAAAACCGGATTCGGCACAAATGCATTCGGGAAGACGATGAAATCTTCTTTGTCCGGATCTACTATATCCGTGTCGTAAAAAATAGTAACTTCGCCAAATTCAACACAACCCATATAAGAAACCGTCCAACGGAATGTATTGAGTCCTGCCGAAAGGTTACGGACAATACTTTGAGGGTTAGCTAAATTATCCAAGGCACTTGACCCGCCGACAATACTCCAGCTGCCGGTCACTTTTGACTCAGTCGGACGGGCATTCATCACTGCTGCCGGCATGAAAACAGTTACATCATCTCCGGCAAAAGCATACTTTTTAGGACTGTTGGATGTTACCTGGATAACCGTATCTCTTGAACAAAACTCATTGGCTACTTTCCATCGGAAAAAGTTAACTCCCATTTCCAGGTCATACACCATTGCTTCCATTTCGTTTATCTGTTTAACCGTTCCGCCGCCGCCCACAAGGCTCCATTCTCCGGTTCCCTGCCGTGGTTTTCCTGCCTTAAGAGCTATTGAGTCCATACAGGTAACAGTTTGGGAAAATGCAGGATTAGTTAAATCAACATTCACATTGGTAATCACAACCGAATCCAAACCTTTGCACTTGCCATCGTCCACTTCCCAATAGAAAAGATTTCTGCCGAGGGCAAGCCCGGTCACTTCCGTACGCGGGTCGTAAATATCGGCTATGATTCCATTTCCCCACACTAACCGCCATTGTCCGGATGCCGGAGCCGGATTGAGTGCTTCAAATTGTATCCGGTTTTCTTCGTTACATCCGATGGTCTTGTCGGCACCTGCAACAACAACCGGATTTTCCAATATGTTTACTCTCAACGAACTGGTATCGCTTTTTCCGCAATTATTTTCGCCCCATACCTTGATCGTACCCGACTGGGCGGTTTTTTGTGTTGTTACCATAATTGACGAGGAGTTTTCGCCAAACACGATATCGAATCCCGGAGGTAAAAGCCACACATATCTATCAGCATTTTCGATTGGAGGGATTGACATAACAACCGGTTCCAGATTGTTCCGGCATATTTCCCGCACGCTGTTTATCTCGCCTGCCTTGCCGAGTATTCTCGGAGCGGTAACGAATATGGATGCAGCAACTCCAAGTCCGCAACCATTTCTTCCTTGCACGGTAATCAGTCCGGCTTTGGCATTTTCGGTAAAACGCACTTTTATCTTGTTTGTTTCATTTCCACTGACAAACTCAACTCCTTCCGGCAATGTCCAATGGTAAGAGTTAGCGTTTGGAATAAGAGGCGTTTCGTAATCGCCTTCTCCGAGACATACTGCCGAAATACCAGTAACAGTAAAGGCATCGTTTGGCAACGGATTAACCTCTACGTTTATTTTCCGGTCAATCTTCGTTGTACATCCGTATTTGGAAGTAATGCTGTTAAAATGGTAAGCCGTATTTTTAAACAACACATCTTTAATATTATAAACCTCGTTGAAGATACTATCCGTGCGGGAAAATTCGCCTAAATGGTAATCTACCGTCCATGGCCCGTCTCCTGTAAATTCGAGCATGGTACTGAATGTGTCTCCGGCACAGGTGTAATCCGGAGGAGTCAGGTTGACTGCCGGATAATCACGCACATTTACTACAAACGGAATGTTGACAGGTATTTTACATTGACCATTAGATACCGAAACAATTTCGTAAGCCTGCTCTTTGCCCGGACGGCTTGTGGCTATCTTCAATTTATAATTGGCATCCGTAATGTTGTCAACAGTTCGTATTCCTCCATTGTCGCTGTATTCGATTGACCATGTTGGACCTTGCTGAAGGAAAAGATCGACCTCGATGCTGTCGCCCAGGCATATATCTCCGGGGATATTAACCACCGTCAATATAGGTGAAGGCAGCATGGTTATGTCAACCTCTTTATCGGAATATGATGCGCTACACATATTTCCATCGGAAGCACCGGTAATTTGGTACGTTGTGTTTTTATCCAAACTGACTTTTACAAAAGAAGGTGAGTTTGTTAGTGCCGCAAATTCATTATTGACTCCATCCGAGTAGTTCACGAACAAGGTTGGAACACCGGTAAAATCAAAACGCAACTCAGTAGTATCTCCCAAACAGAACGTCTCTTTTGCCGACATTGTTACAGTCGATAAAACAGCCGGCTTGATAACGAACGAATCTATTTTCGTACAAAGATTAGCATCTTGCACCTCTACGTAATAGGTACCGGGCCTCAACCCTGATTGATTTTGATTGCCCATTACGGAATTTCCACCTGTCCAGAAATAACGGTACGGCTCAACTCCGCCGGAAACTTCATAGAGACTAATAATTCCATCATTTCTGTCGGCACAAGAAACGCTTTTGATCGTTCTTCTTATGTTGATTCTTGCCTGCGGTTTAATTTCATATTTCTCCTCAACCATACAACCATTAAGGTCGGTAACCCTTACAGAATAATTATCTGCCGGAAGTTTTTCATAAGTCGTCAAATTCTTATCTCCGGAAGGAAGCGAAGACGATTCCCATTTTATTTGATATGGCGTAAGACCTCCATCAACGGCGATGTCGATAACTCCGGTCGAATCGCCATAGCAAAGCAACTCTATGTTGGTGCGCGGCAGCGTGTTTATTTGCAACAGTCTCGGCTCCGGTACTTCATAGCTGCCTTGGAATGATTTTCCAACAGCATCGGTTATGGTAACGCTGTAAATCCCGGCGACCAAACTGTCTATATTTTGTTTGGTTGATGAAAAGCCGTTATCTCCTGTCCACACTATGCTGTATTCTTTCTGACCGCCGTGAACATTCAAGGTAATGCTACCGGTTTTTGTTCCGAAACAACTTACCGGAACAATCAGCTCTTCCACCAAAAGTTCTTCCGGTTGTTGGATAAGGATGGAAGTATCAACTATACAACCTTTATTATCTGTTACGTCAAGAAAATACCTACCAGCCTGGAGGTTAATTAAATCTTCATTATTTTGATTGCCTGCCGATATTCCTAATCCTTGCCAAGAATAGAGGTAAGGTTCTTCGCCGCCGGTTACGGTAATCTGTATTTCACCATTTTCTTCTCCAAAAATTTGATTGTGAACCACGTTATTAATGGTTATTCTCATCGGAGCATTTTGGTTGAATGTCAAGCGGTTGTTTGCCGTACATCCGTTTCTGTCGGTAACTTGTACTTCATACACGCCTATTCCAACGTTAACGAGCGATGCCGTAGTGGCAATTGTATCTTGTCCGGACAAGCCCGGATTTTTTATCCATAAATACGAAAATCCAGGTGTTCCGCCGCTAACTTTCACATTAGCTCTTCCATTTTCATCGCCGGCGCATACCGGAAAATAGATGTCAACGATAGGCGCTTGCAGCAATTCAGGTTCTGTAATTTCGATGGTATCTTTATGTGAACATCCAACAGAATCAATCGTTTCAAAATAGTAAGTATCCGGCTTCAAGCTTTTTACGATAGAATCTCTCACAATATCGCCTGCCGTATTTTTCCATATAAAATCGTAAGCGTACAAGCCGCCCGAAACAATAGCCGTTGCCGTTCCGTCCACTTCTCCAAAGCAAGAAATATCTGTTTTAGTCAATTTTACATCAAGCGGATAAAGCGTGATTTTCTCTGCTAATATTATCTCGCATTGACGTGTGTTTTTTGCCTGTACAAAACAATATGCCTGGGTAGAAATCGTCTTCTCAAATTGAACTTCACCACCGGTGCCTTGTATTGTATCAAAAGGTACGTTATTTGCGTACAATATATACGTAGTGCCGACTTCACTGCCGGTCAGGAAAACGTGTCTCTCATCGTCAACGGTGCATCTTTGCCGCAAGCCAAAGTCTTTAATACCTGTTATTTGAACAGTAGTTGAGTCTGAACCCGGACAACCGTCCACTTCTACATCATAAAAAATAGTAATAAGACCTATTCCTACTTCTGTTGTGTTAATTTCCCCAAATGCCTGTTTCTTTTCGCCTCCATCCTTTTGATATAAATAACTTCCTCCGGGAAAATTGGCTACCAGCGGTATATTTTCTCCATAACAAACAGTATCCGGTATGATCAAGTTAACATCCGGTTTTTTGATTACTCTGACGGTTGCCGAATCTATACCGTCACAAACACCATCGTTGAACTCATTATAGAATTTATATATCCCGGCTCCCAATGGTTTAAAAAGAATAGGGTCGCCCGGTTTAACCTCATAATCAGTAGACATAGTGACACCATCTTTTATGATAGTAATTTTTTTTCCAATCAGGCTGTCCACCTGCATATCCGAATTAAAAGTAAAAAACACCTCATCACTATTTTCGCAATAGGTCGAATCCAATCCTACAAAAAAGGGATTAATAGGCGGACTAATATAAAAATCCTTGCTTGTAGAGTGTGTACATCCGTTTCCATCCACTATACTATATGAAATATTGTACTTGTTTTGAAAAGTAGCATTACTTGGATTTATTATTAATTGTCCGGTCTCAACGTTTTGATATTCTATTAAATCAACAGGATCAATGTGAAATTTTCCTGTTGCTGCATCTGTTGTACCTTCTACCTGAATCTCTTCCCATGAACTTGTTTTGCACATTACATCCCCTGCTTTCCAACCGTTAACTTTTCGAACGAGAGTTCCCATAGGGATTGGATCGGGAGCCACGTCTACGACAAATACCGTTTTTTCTTCCCTGCCAACACAACCTTTAGTATCGGTATGGGCATACTCCAAGGTATATGTTCCGGCGACGCAATGTACCAGATAGGCAGCACCCGGAGGCAATCCGGGGCGCGAAATGTCTAATGTAGTAGCACTTTCGCCCAGTTCTCGAAATGTCCACTCTCCGTTAATAGAGGGAGATCCCTGTAAAAAAACTTCACTATTATCGGGCAAACAGATGCTAAGAGGATTTTCGTAAGGGGGTACGCCGCCACCTACAAACGGATTTGCCGAGACCGAGAAGTTTACATCCGGGGTCTTGTTTACCCAAACACTATCGAAATTTGAAATTAGACATTGATTGGCACCCATAATCGTGTATTGTATGATATTTCGTCCTAATACCTGCGAAGGGTCAAATTGGTTTGTAATGCTGTTTACACCGGATCCGCTAAAAACAGCTCCGGGCGGGGTTGACGAGAGTGTAACCGGATCATCATCACTGCAATAAAGCCTGTCGGCATTAAGTCCGGAAATAATTACCTCATCCAGCGGCTTTACCTTAACCACAAAAGTATCGCGCGAAAAGCACCGGGTATTATTGATATTTCTTGCAGTAAGAATATAATCTGTATCTATACTTGGCGCTACGGTAACCGGACTGCCTGTTGCACCTGTTGGACTCCAAGAATAACTTTCCAAAGCCGGATTTCCTCCGATAGCAGATAATGTAAACGGCTGTTTTGCACATACAGGCATGTCTTCACTTGCTTCAATCCTTACATTCGGCACAACATCAACCCGGACGGTATCTTGCGGATTTTTTCCGCCAAAAGTGTTTCTACATCCATTTGTTTCCGAGAGAACCTCTTTTATCGTCCATATAAACACATCTGTGCGATTGCTTATTATCTTTTTGTTGATTGTATAGGTCATTGATCCGGTACGAAGGGTATCTATTTTATTATCAACACTGTTTTCAACGATAAATGTAAAAGGCGGCGTTCCGGTAAAATCAACACGAAGTTCGGGGTCTTGCTGCCCGGAACAAATAGAATCGCGCAGTGCGGTAATAGTGGCGGCAGGGAGTTTAAATTCGGTAATAGTCACACTACCCTCTAAAGGTGTCTCGCAAATTATCCCATCTATTTCTTTATAGGCTATGACTGTATATATTCCTCCCGGAATGCCTTCCCAGCGCAGTGTTGAGGCGGTTCCCTGTTTGGTGGAAAAATTTACTCCATTTCTGTACAAGTCATACGAAACACCTGTTTCCGAGGATGCAAGTTCAACATAGTTGCCTGCCAAACTTCCGCCCTCACAATACGATCCACCTCCCGAAAGCGTTTGAGGGGTTGCCGGCTGAATCACTTTTATATTTACCGTATCCCGCGTAATACATCCTGTAAGCGTATCCGTTGCCTCAAGGAAAAATTGGGTATCTTGAAATAATTCGTTTGTTGTCGGATTTGAAATTTTATTGTTATCCAAGCGGTTAGGCCGCCAGTCATAGGCAACATTGGGGATAGGGGCACCTCCCAACTGGGAGGTTCCACGGTGGCATACGCTTCTATCTTCTCCGGCGGTTACTACAGGATTTCTTCTGGTATTTACAATAACGTTGCCTGATGTTCGAGGACAACTTGGAAGATCACTCCAACCAGCAGTTACTGTAAACGTATAATTTTGACCTGAAAGAGGAACTGTTACCGGATCCGGTATCGTATTATCTTCCAATAATTCTGCCGGACTCCATACATAATTAACTCCGGTTTGACTGGCTCCTCCTAACTGAGCTGCCTCCCCATCGCATATTGTTTGATTGGTCATGCCGGCCGGAAACGGGGGGTCTGTTTTTACGGTAAGATATATAGTATCTATAGATAAGCACGTTGGAAGATCTGTATAAGAGGCTGTTACAGAAAAAAGATGAGTTGCCCCAATACCCGGATTTGCAGTGGTCATCGGATTGGAAAGTGTTACCTGATCAGATGTTAAAAACCAACCCGCAGGCTGATTCCATTTATAACTGACACCAGGTTGCGGGTCAGAACCAATCATAATGGAAGTTCTTGGGCATATAGTAGTATCCTCTCCTGCATTGGCAACCGGCTTGGGAAGTACATTTATCGTTTTGGTCACAGGGGGAGCAGCTGGAGACCGGACTTCTACACTTACAGTAAAACTGCCCGATACCGTCATTCTCTGCCGGTAACTATTATCAGAAGACCAACTTCCGACTGTAGATCCGATCGTAAACCGGTATTCAGTCGAACTGTCCACACCTGTAAAATCAGCTGTAAAAGTAACATCCTGACCTACACAAACCTTATCCGGTGCATCTATGCTTCCCGTTATTTGTGCTGAAATACCAAAACTGTTGATAAAAAATACCAAGAACAGGAAAAGAACGTCTTTCTTTTTTATGGTTTCAAAAATTAAATCAAGCATAAGCCTTTATTTTGCAAAAATAAACTGAAAAAATCCTTAAAATTAAAAGGATTACCCCATTTCATCGAAGTTAAATTTTATAATATTTTTCAAAGGTATAAAAAATATACTGGAAAATACAAAAAATTATGCTTATTTTGTCTTTCAAAAATAAAATAGCGTATGAAATTATACAGAAGAATTTTTTTCTTACTTTTAGCCTTGTCGGTAGGTATTTTCTTTTTGTTTTTTTTTGATTCGTGTAAAAAAAATGGAAATAAAAAGAAATTTTTGACGGAAGAGGGACGGGTGTTTGGTACATTTTATAAAATAATTTATGAGTCTCCTACCGGAAAATCACTGCAACCGGAAATAGAAGAGCTGTTTCACGCGTTAGATTTATCGCTGTCGGTCTACAACGACAGTTCCATTATTTCTAAAATTAACCGGAATGACCCGGAAGCGATTGTGGATGAGCACTTTCGAACAGTATTTGAAAATAGTCAGCGGGTTTCCGAAGTAACAGACGGTGCGTTTGACATCACAATTGCTCCTTTAATCAATGCATGGGGATTTGGATTTGAACGGCAAGACAGTGTCACGCCGGAATCGATCAATTCGCTTTTGAAAATCACAGGCTATCAAAAAGTGCGCTTGGAAGACAACCGGGTGGTAAAAGAAAATCCGGCCACCATGCTCAATGTTTCTGCTATTGCAAAGGGGTATGCAAGCGATGTGATTGCCGGCTTTCTCAACTCAAAGAAAGTTGAAAATTACATGGTTGAAATCGGAGGCGAAGTGGTGGCAAGAGGAATCAATGACCGTGAAACACCTTGGCAAATCGGCATAACCAAGCCAATCGACGATAGTACAATGATGATTACCGAATTACAGCGTATTGTCCAAATTGAGAACAGTGCGATTGCCACTTCGGGCAATTACCGGCAGTATTATCATAAAGACGGAAAGAAATACGCGCATACAATAGATCCCCACACTGGCTATCCGGTAGATCATAACCTGCTAAGTGTGACCGTAATTGCTCCCAACTGCATGCTGGCAGATGCTTATGCCACCGCTTTTATGGTAATGGGAGTAGAGCGGAGTACGATTATTGCTAATTTTATGCCTGATATTGAGGCCTATTTTGTCTATTCCGACCATGCAAATACGTTGTCGGAAAGTTATACGGAAGGATTTAAGAAGTATTTGGTAGAATAAAAGCAACAGCCATAAGGTAAATTAATTCAAGTTGCTTAAAAGTATTTGAAGAGTCTAAAGTTGGCGCTTCAAATGAAACCGTTATTTTTCGACATTGCTCATTGCCGGCGGGCGCATATTTTATAAAATAACTTCAGGCAGTAAAAAATACGTCCATAAGGTTATCAAAAAGGAAATAAAGAACAAGGAAAAATACCAACCGATAATGTTTTTGGCGTAAGTGAAAGTGTAATCCATAGTGGATGATTAATAGATAAAATACTGTTTGTTAACAATCTATATTATTTTCAACATTCCTGATAAGATAAGTAATAGTTAGATAAAAAATAACCTCAAGGCGTTGCCGTTGGGGTTTAGGTAACATTACGGACAATCATAAATATAATATTCACGCTCTGCTCAAGATTAGGGATACGACTCGTAATCATTGAAAAAAGGTTACATACCAAACCTTAAACAGAGCGTGAATATTATATTTATCGCCTTATCCAAAATTCAGGTTATTCTTTAATGGGAATAAAAAAATGTAATCGTCTCAAAAAAAACAACAAAATATGTTGCGTAATTATGTTTTATAACATACCTTTGCAGCATAATTAAAAAAGAGTAACAATTATAAATACATTTGAATTATGGTTTGTCTAAATTTATTAGTCAATTTTCTGTTGAAGAAGTACGCACCAAAATTTTAAGAAAAAGTCTTTCTTCCCGTTTCCCATACGGAAGGAGAGTCAAGTTTATTTAAGGTTGCGCATCCGGCATACAAAAATATGTCGAATGCGTTTTTTTATTTTTAGAAATGAGCAAGTAAGCAAGTGACGAGAAATCACACCAACATTAAATTCTTGTTTACTCGTTTACTTGTCCACTTTATTTACTTTTCCTATTTTTGTGAACAAAATTGAAAAAATGAAGAAAACAGCCCTTTTTATAGATCGAGACGGAACGCTGATTATGGAGCCACCCATTACCTTTCAAGTGGATAATTTGGAACAGATGCAATTTCTGCCGGACGTAATCCGGAATATGTACTTTATCCGGAAAAATCTGAGTTTTGAATTGGTTATGGTAACAAACCAAGACGGACTTGGAACACCAGCCAACCCGCAGGAAAACTTTGACTTGGTACAGGGAAAAATGTTGCAAATCCTGGAAGGCGAAGGGGTCGTTTTTGACAAGATATTTATAGACAAATCCTATCCGGAAGATAATCTTCCTACGCGTAAACCCGGAACGGCGATGCTAACCGGATATATGAACGGCGATTACGACCTGAAAAATTCGTATGTCATTGGCGACCGCGCTACCGATGTTGAATTGGCGAAAAATCTCGGCTGCCGGGCGATTTTCCTGTGCGAACCGGAAAAAGCAAAAACAATTTTAACAGAGAAAAAACTAAATGATTTTTGTGCATTAGCAACGCTGGAATGGGACAAAATTGCCGAGTTTCTGTTTGCCGGCGAACGTGTTGCGACCATTCAGCGAATAACTAAGGAAACGGATATTTTTGTCCGCATCAACTTAGACGGAACGGGAAAATGCGAAATATCGACCGGGCTGCCATTTTTTGACCACATGTTGGAGCAAATCGGTAAACATTCGGGTTGCGACTTGACCATAAACGTAAAAGGCGACTTGAACGTGGACGAACATCACACAATCGAAGACACGGCGATTGCCTTGGGCGAAGCGTTGGGAAAATCGCTTGGCGATAAACGCGGTATCGAACGTTACGGCTACTGCTTGCCGATGGATGATTGCCTGTGCACAGTAGCGTTGGATTTCGGCGGACGGCCATGGCTGGTTTGGGATGCCAAATTTAACCGCGAATATGTCGGCGGAATGCCGACAGAGATGTTCCTGCATTTCTTCAAATCGCTGAGCGATGCCGCCAAGATGAATCTAAACATCCGCGCTGAAGGCGAAAACGAACACCATAAAATAGAGGGTATTTTCAAAGCATTAGCCCGCGCCATTAAAATGGCAATTAAACGCGACATCTACAAATATGAATTACCTTCAACAAAAGGAGTTTTGTAATTAGAAAAGAACTTAGCGTCTTCTCGCCTTTGTGTTCTTCGCACTGAAATTTATGCGCTTGCGCTTTTTTATCTAAACGCAAAGAACAAAGGTACGAAGACGCTAAGTTTTTATTTTGAATTGATTAATAAATATGGATTTACCCGAATTATTTGAAACTCACACGCGAGCGTTATTAGGCGAGGAATATGCCGATTTTGCCGCAGCTTTGTCGGCTGATGTTCCGGTAAGCATCCGGACAAATCCCCGGAAAATCAAGGATAAGCAGAATTTAGACGCTGTTCCGTGGTGCAAGAACGGATATTATCTCCCCGAAAGACCTGTTTTTACCATGGACCCATTGCTGCATGCAGGCGGTTATTATGTTCAGGAGGCAAGTTCAATGTTTTTGGAGCAAGCCGTAAAGCAACATTTGGAAGAGGAAAATCCGGTTATATTGGATTTATGTGCTGCCCCGGGTGGAAAATCGACACACCTTGCCTCGCTATTGGACGGAAAAGGCGTGCTGGTTTCCAACGAAGTTATCCGTTCAAGGGCGAAAATCCTGGCAGAAAATCTAACCAAATGGGGAGCACCCAATGTGGTAGTTACCAACAACGATCCGCGGGATTTCTCAAAACTCAACGGTCTGTTTGACGTGATTGTCATAGACGCACCCTGTTCAGGCGAGGGAATGTTCCGGAAAGATCCGCAATCCATCGAAGAGTGGTCGATCAACAACATACAGCTTTGCAGCGAACGGCAAAAGCGAATTGTTGCCGGTGCTTTTCCGGCATTAAAAACAGGTGGGCTGCTCATTTACAGCACCTGTACTTACAACCGTGAAGAAAACGAAGAAAACGTAAAATGGATTTCCGGAGAACTGGGAGCCGAAATTTTACCGGTTCAAACCGCTGATAACCGGGAGATTACAAATACAGGTTCCGGATACCGCTTCTTCCCTCATAAAACCAGGGGCGAAGGTTTTTTTCTTGCAGTTTTAAGAAAAACGGAAGATGAAAAGAATTTCAAAATAAAATTAGATAAGAATCAAAAAGCGTCAAAAACATTGCCGGTCAATGCAGTAAAAGGTTGGATTTCGGACGAAAATTACAAGCAAATTATTACCTCCGAAACAGTTTCGGCTGTTCCTTCCGGCTTTTCCGGTCTGATTACTGTATTGGAAAAGGAATTCAATGTATTGCAATCGGGCATTTTACTTGGCCATATAAAAGGAAAGGATATTTTACCAGATACTTCGTTGGCATTATCGTGGATTGTTGAAAGACAAGCATTTCACATAGAAAAACTGACATGGGAACAAGCAATTGCCTACCTCAGGAAAGATCCTCTTAACTTTCCCAATGCCCCGCAAGGCTGGATTTTGCTGGAATATGAAAACCAACTACTGGGCTGGGCGAAGAATTTGGGCAACCGGGTAAATAATACTTATCCGCAGGAGTGGCGAATACGGATGAATGTGATTAAACCACCACCATCGGTTCTGATTTTGTCTAATCAAATTCATAAAAATTAAATATTTCTATAGCGTTAGCCAAATTATTCACATTGAGTTTTTTCTGCGTTGCGGCGATGATTTTTTATGGTTAATGTATTAAATAGTTTTTGAGTAATTTTTGTTTCGTTATAGCATAGTTTATTTAAAAACAGCAAAATTACCCATCGTTTTTGCTGTTTTTTATTACATTCAAATTTATTTCAGGATTGATGCAATCTTCTTGTCAATCCTTTTTGTGTGAATTAAAAAGTTTCATATCTTTGTCGTAAACTTATTGAAATTTAAAGCACTATGGCGAAAATACACAAAATAGACGAGTTGTTTAAACCAATAATATTGACGGAAAAATCGTTTTTTTTTATTTAGCCCATTCTGGGTTAATTGTTGAATAATTTCAAACAGCTTCTAAAAAATAATTATATGAAAAATTCTTGTTGGACACGCATAATGACAGCACAAGCCATTACTGAAAAAATGATTATGATTTCAAATGACAAAAATTTCCATATTACAAAGATAAAGGGTTTAACTTAATTGAAAATAAGTGATTAAAAATATAAAGCTAACATTTTTAGGAACCGGAACTTCCGCGGGTGTTCCCTACATCGGCTGTAATTGCGAAGTCTGCCGGTCGGAAGACCCGCGAGACCACCGGTTGCGCTGTTCATCATTGATAGAGGTGGACGGGAAAAATATATTGATTGACTGCAGTCCCGATTTTCGCCAGCAGGCATTGCGTGCAAGGCTCAGCCGCTTGGATGCCATTTTGCTCACACATGAGCATTTTGACCACGTTGAAGGCATCGGCGATTTACGTCCGTTTGGCGATGTTCATATTTATGCCGGTAAACAAACCATTGCAGCCATTCACAAAATGTTTCACTACTGCTTTGACAATCCCTATCCGGGCATTCCTAAATTGACAATGCACGAGATTGAAAATAAGCTGTTTCAAGTGTGCGGAATTGATATTTTACCAATAAAAGCCTATCATTACAGGCTGCCTGTTTTCGGTTATCGCATTGAAAATTTGGCTTATCTGACCGATTTTAAAACCATCGAGCCGGAAGAAGAGCAAAAACTGTTGAATTTGGATGTGCTTGTGGTCGATGCCCTCCGGCACAAGGAGCATATTTCGCATATCAACCTGCAAGAGGCGTTGGAATTGATACGCCGCGTTTCTCCTCGAAAAGCCTATTTAATCCACTTCAGCCATGAAATGGGCTTGCACGCAAAAGAGGAATTGCATCTCCCGCCGGATGTCCATTTTGCTTACGACGGATTGGAGATTCCGGTGTGAGTTGAAATGAAATATTTTGCAGTTTCAAAAGATTTAGTACTTTTGTGTCAACAGCTTGAATCATGATTTTCATAAGATTATCAAGATTGTTTTTATCATCATACTGGGAATCTTGTAAAGATTATGAAAATCATGGTTCAAGACGAAAAACAAAATGAAAAATGAAAAAAATAATACTTTACATCGTTAACTTTATCAAGTTTATCACGGTGGATATTTGGCGCATATCCGCATACGAAGAGACTGGGAAAAAGGGGATACTCTACCTGGTACTCAAAACGATTGTATTGACAATCAGGGATTTTTACGAAGGAAAAATGCAAGTAAAAGCCTCTGCACTTACCTACTATTCCGTATTTGCACTGATTCCGATGGTGGCGTTTATATTTGGGGTAGCACGAGGATTTGACTATCATGATGAGATTGTAAACTACCTGGTTTATCAATATCCCAAACAGGAAGAAAACATAATACAGGTGTTCAAGTTAGCCGAATCGTATCTGGAACATGCCAAAGGAAGTGCTTTTGTCGGAATTGGTATTGTTTTCCTACTTTGGTCTGTGTTAAACGTTTTTACTCAGATAGAAGACTCATTTAATGAAATATGGAGGATAAAGAAAAGCCGGTCTATTTTCCGTAAATTTACCGATTTTTTCTCACTGTTCCTGCTTATTCCGCTTTTGATTGCCCTATCAAGCGGTATCTCCTTTTACTTTAACCACTTGATTGACTATTTGGGTAATTCATATATCGTTAGTCCTGTTTTACGGGTTTTAATTGCTCTGTTGCCCTACGTTATTACGTGGTTTATTTTTACGCTTATCTATCTGATTGTTCCCAATACAAAGGTCAGGTTTAGTAAAGCCGCCATTGCCGGATTGGCAATTGGAATAACTTTTATGCTGTTTCAGACACTGTATATCTGGGGACAAAAATGGATGACAAGCTACAACGCCATCTATGGTAGTCTGGCGGCGATTCCGTTGCTGTTGCTGTTTATTCAGATTACGTGGTCGATTATTTTGTTTGGAGCCGAACTTTCTTATGCAGGACAAAGTGTCCGGAATTTTGAGTACAAGTCGGAAGTCGAAAACATCAGTCAGCGCTACTACCGGTTTGCCCTGCTTGCCTTAGCCCGAATCATTATCAAACGATTTGAAAACGGCGAAGAACCGCTTTCGATGGAAAAACTCGCTATCCAATACAAACTCCCAATACGATTGGTTTCGGCAACCATCGAACGATTACTGAACGTTGGAATCATCATCGAGACTTTTAACGCGGAAAAGGAACCGGCATATATGCCTGCCATTGATATAAATAAAATTACGATAACCTATTTTTTCAATAAAATAGATGCATACGGTGCGGAAAATTTTAACTTGGAAGACAGGGAAGATTTTAAATCAATATGGGAATATACATTCCGGGTAAGAGAAACAATTAACCGGGTAAGTAAAAATAAATTGGTAAAAGACCTTTGAGTTGAAAGTTTTTGTAAAAAGATTTATCTTTGTACAGTAAAAAATAATTTTAAAAATTACAATATATGGCAACACCAGTTAGATTTGCCCCTATAAATGTTTTTTGACCTAATGCGCTTGTAATTTCAATGAAAGTATCTGTAGTTATATTAAACTGGAACGGCAGGAAAATGTTAGAGCAATTTTTACCTTCCGTTTGCCGCTATTCCGCCATAGACGGTGTAGAGGTGGTGGTTGCCGATAATGACTCTACCGATGATTCCATTGCTTTTTTGAGTGCAAGCTATCCTCAAATTCGCCAAATTATTTTGGATAAGAATTACGGATTTGCCGAGGGATATAACCGCGCGTTGAAACAAGTAGATTCGGAATATTTCGTACTGTTAAATTCTGATGTTGAGGTTACGGAAGGCTGGTTGGAACCAGTAATCAACTATTTGGACAAACACCCTGATACGGCTGCCTGTCAGCCGAAAATCCGTGCGTATGCCAACAAAGGGTATTTTGAGCACGCAGGAGCTTGCGGCGGATTTATAGATAAGTTTGGCTACCCTTTTTGCCGCGGACGAATTTTGAACGTAACCGAGCAGGACACAGGACAATACGATACTGTAACCGACTTGTTTTGGGCTGCCGGAGCGGCTTTTTTTGTACGTGCCGAAGAATTTCACAAAAATGGCGGATTAGACCGGAATTTTTTTGCCCACATGGAAGAGGTTGATTTTTGCTGGCGACTGCGTAGCCGCGGGCGGCGGATTGTCTGCGTCCCGCAAAGCATGGTTTATCATTTGGGAGGCGGTACACTTAATGTAGAAAACCCGCACAAGACTTTCCTCAATTTCCGCAACAACCTGTTGATGATTTATAAAAATGAACTGCCCGGAAAAGTAAAAAAAGTGCTCTTTGTACGTTTCTTTTTGGATTATGCAGCAGCATTTATGTTTTTGTTGAAAGGAAGCATATCCAATTTTAAAGCGGTTTTCTCTGCCCGGAAAGCATTCCGGAAAATGAAGCCAATGTACCGGGATATTCGACGGGAAAACATAAAACAAACTATAAATAAGAATATTTCCGAAATTTCTCATCAGAGTATTATCCTGAATTTTTATCTCAAAGGATATAAAAAGTTTCAGGAATGGAGATAATTTTTTTAATAAATAACATTCATGACTAAATCAGAACAAATAAAAAAAATCATTGAACCTTATAGGGGAATTATTCGTTTTCTTATAGCAATGTTTTTAGCCAACATTGTTTGGAAGATTTCGATAACGGGAGATGAAAACAGCATAAATGAATTGTTTCTATGGCAATTTGCGGATATTTCCGGAATTTTCCGCATAGTTACGCAACAGGCTTCCGATACGGTCTATTTTATTTTGCATAACGTATTGGGAATGAACCTGACGGTAAATAAATATTTTATATTCCGGCTCGAAACGGGTGAGGTTATGCGCATGGTATGGGGCTGTGCAGGAGTAAAGCAAATGTTTATTTTCACGGTTATTATACTGTTCAGTTTCGGAAGCTGGAAGCATAAGTTGTGGTTTATTCCGGTTGGAGTACTGATTTGTCACGGAATAAATATCCTTCGCATCTTGCTGCTGGCTCTTATCGTCTACAGGTATCCGGCACAAATGGATTTATTCCACTCCTATATCTTTAAATATGCTTTTTACGGAATCATATTTTTGATGTGGCTTGTTTGGAATGAAAAATTCGGATACGAAAAAATTAAAACCAATGCCGTTTAGTTAAGAATGGATTATAAAAAATACAAAGAACGATATTGGATGAAAGGTTAGGATGAAAAAATATATTTTGATATTTACCGGTATTGTATTACTTAATATTTCTTCTTTTTCTCAATGCGTGACTAAGAACCAGGCATTCAAGGTGGGGGAAGAATTAAAATATTATGCCTACTACAATTGGGGGATGATATGGGTTAAGGCGGGAGAAGCCTCTTTCAATGTAAGCGAATACAATGATAATTACCTATTTACCGTTACGGCAAAAAATCTGCCGGCGTGGGATTGGCTTTACCGGCTGCAAACCACCCACAAGGCAGAAATGACTAAACAAATGCAGCCGGTTTCAATGAAAGCCACCACTGTTGAAAATAAGAATTGGGATTATGTGGAATTTATATATAAAGGAGATTCTATTCATAAGCATTTGATAAACAATCAATATCCGGATGGGAAAGATACAGTCTTCCCACACACACCTTGCTCTTGGGATATTATCAGCGCCGTTTACATTGCCCGGAATACCGGTTTTCAGCATATTCCAATGGGGCAAAACATCCCCTATTATCTCAATTTTAACGATTCGACCCACATCATTTACGGGACGGTATTAGAAAAAGAACGGATACAAAACCGGGAAGGTGTGGAGTTTGATTGTCTGAAATGTACAGCAACCGTTTCACCCGGAACGATTTTTGCCGCCGGCAAGCCTGTTTACGTTTGGATTACGGACGACATCCGCCGAATCCCCGTGCTGATTGAATCTCAAATTAGCATTGGTTCTATAAAGATATTTTTATATGAATATAAGGAGAAAAACTAAAAAGTAAGTGTATTCAATTTTAACGTGAAGGGAGCAAATTTATTAAGATGTAAAGTCAAATTACCTCCTTAACTAAACAACATTAAATTACTAACTATTAATTATTAATTAATGCTGATTTCAAAACAAAAAAAAGAAGAAAACATTGCCGAATATGTACTATATATGTGGCAAATAGAAGATATTATCCGTGCCTATCGTTTGGAAATTGATGTGATTCAAAAAAACATCATTGATCAATTTCATGTAGATGAAGCGACTAAAAAAGAGATACGTGAATGGTACGAAAGCCTGATTTCGATGATGCGGGTAGAAAATATCCGGGAAAAAGGACACCTGCAAATCAATAAAAACGTTGTATCCAATCTCAACGACTTGCATTTGGAACTGTTGCAAGAACCGAAAGAGATTCAATACAACGCGCTGTTTTTCAAAACGCTGCCTTTCCTTGTCGAATTTAGAAATAAAACAAAAGCAAGTGAAGAGACTGATGATATTGAATTGGCATTGAATATGTTATACGGCGTACTTTTACTTCGCCTGCAAAAAAAAGAAATTACCCAAGAGACGATGCAGGCGGTAGAGCAAACCGGAAAATTGCTGGCAACACTTTCCGGGAAATGGGGCTAATTCTTTAGATTCTATCTGCATTTTGTACCTAACAAATACACCATTTTAAACAATAACCTATTGAAAATGTAAATCGGTTATTTGCCGGCGGGCGTATAATATAAACTATTATATATTTATATAATACCAAACCAAAATTAGTTTATATTATTATACTCAAACAGAATTGGTTTGCAAAAAGGTTTATCTGTAAAATCAAACTGCTTCTTAGTACTCCCGGTTCACATAATTTATAAATGAATTATCTGAAACAATGAAAAATGCAGCCGGCTAAAGTATTTTGCTCGTTTCTATATTGTTACCTATTTTATATTTTCTGTCGGGTAAAAAATTGTTTTTTAGGGAATTGTAAAGGAATTTTTTGTACTTTTGCCACAATATCGAATTCTTAATCTATTATGAACATATTATTATTAGGTTCCGGCGGAAGGGAGCACGCCATGGCGTGGAAAATTGCACAAAGTAAAAAAGTAAAAAATCTGTTTATTGCGCCTGGAAACGGCGGGACGGCTTCGGTAGGCGAGAATGTTCCTATTGCTGCGGATAATTTTGAGGCGATAAGAAATTTCGTACTTGAAAACGAAGTCAATATGGTGGTAGTCGGACCGGAAGATCCGCTGGTAAAAGGTATCTATGATTTTTTCAAGAAAGACGAGACATTAAGAGCTATTCCTGTGATTGGACCGTCCATGGAAGGAGCAAGACTGGAAGGCAGCAAAGATTTTGCCAAAGCCTTTATGATGCGCCACGACATCCCAACTGCACGATACCAAAGCATTACCAAAGATAAACTTGCGCAGGGATATTGCTTCTTAGAACAGTTGAAAGCCCCTTACGTTTTGAAAGCCGACGGATTAGCTGCCGGAAAAGGCGTTTTGATTATCAATGATTTGAACGAAGCAAAAGCCGAATTGAAAAATATGCTGGAAGGGAAATTCGGAAGTGCAAGTAAAACGGTCGTCATCGAAGAGTTTCTTTCGGGAATCGAATGTTCCGTGTTTGTACTCACAGACGGGAAATCATATAAGATTCTTCCGGTGGCAAAGGATTATAAGCGCATTGGTGAAGGCGATACCGGATTGAATACCGGTGGCATGGGTGCTGTTTCGCCTGTCCCTTTTGCCGATGAGGAATTTATGAAAAAGGTGGAAGAACGCATCGTAATTCCAACAATCGAAGGACTAATAAAAGAAAACATCAACTACAAGGGATTTATTTTCCTCGGTTTGATAAAGGTTAAAAATCATCCGGTGGTAATTGAGTATAATGTGCGTATGGGAGATCCCGAAACAGAAGTAGTTATGCTCCGTCTGCAGTCCGATTTGGTCGAACTGTTTGAAGGAGTGGCAAACGGAACCCTGTCTGAAAAAACAATAGAAATAGACAATCGTCCGGCTGTTACCGTGATGCTCGTTTCGGGCGGCTATCCCGAAACATACGAAAATGGAAAGGAAATTACCGGACTGGACAAAGTGAAAGAAAGTATTGTGTTTCACGCAGGAACAAAAATTACAGATGGTAAGCTATTGACCAGTGGCGGTCGTGTTATGGCAATCAGTTCTTACGGAAAAACGAAAGACGAAGCTCTTGCCAACTCTTTTAAAAATGCCGGGCAAATCAGTTTTGACAAAAAATATTTCCGTTCGGATATTGGGTTTGATTTGTAAAGAAGTAGAACAAGTAAGAAGTAGACGAAAGCCGGAAGACAGATTTTTCGTCTACTCTTTTCCCGTTTATCCGTTTACTTTTCTCCCGCTTACTTTTTAAAACATGCAAGACAGACGACTAATAGATATTATTGCACCGAATGCGAAGAATATTTCTCTTTGCATGCTCTTTTTGCTTGTTTTCTGGTACGATCTGTTTTTATTGCAGACGGAGTCAGTAACTATGGAAAACATCCGGACTTCCGTGCAATCTCCGTTGTTTTTTCTAATCGAACAGACTTTTCCTTTCAATGGGATTTGGGAGAAAATTGCCGGACTAATCCTTTATCTGCTACTCGGATTTGAAATTTTGCGGCTGAATGAGGTTTTCTCTTTCATCCGCACTCGTACCATACTTCCCTCATTTTTTTTTCTTATAATCGGTAGCTTATTACTCCCCCATTCTTTTTCTCCGGGCATCATAATTGCCTTACTGGTGCTTTCGTCTGTTTTTTTTTCGTTCAAATTGCTGACGGAAGAAAATCCCAAGTACGCCTTTAATGTCTCGCTGTTATTATTCACAGCCGTGCTTTTTTCCCTTTCCTGTATTTGGCTGCTGATCATATTCTGGCTATTTGCATATACAAGTAATGTGCTTTCTTTTAGAATATTTTTAGCTTCTTTGCTGGGCGCATTAGTACCTCCGCTTTATGCCGCTATCGGTTTTGGAATTGCCGGCAACGAACATCTTTTATTAGAATATATACAAGAAAGTTTTCAACTTTTTGCCGTTGATTTTCATTTTTCCTTGCCTGAAATTCTTTATATGATAATTGCAGGCTTTTTAATTTCATTCTCTCTTGTCGATTTTTTACTTGTCCGCTCAAAGGAAAATATCAAGCCGAGAAAAGAATTTTCGTATTTAGTTACACTCCTTTTATTTACGCTGGTATTGATTATTTTTTCTGTTCCCGATTCGGGCATATTGCTTTGGTTGCCGGTTGTTTTCGGCAGCTTTCTGTTAGGACGATTCTTTTCTTTGAAAAATAACCGCTTTACTCAAATATCACTATCCATATTTCTCGGAAGTTCGCTTTTACTGCTTTTCTTTTCCTGAATTATAAATCCCTAATCCAAAATTGTAATTCTATGATGGAATATTTAGCAACGTATAGTTACCTCGGACTTTTTCTTGCTGCTTTCCTGTCTGCTACGATATTACCGTTTAGTTCGGAAGTGGTTTTGAGTGCATTGCTGATTTCCGGTCTCGACCCGGTTGCCTGTTTAATCTACGCTTCTATCGGGAATACGCTGGGGGGAATGACCTGCTACTGGATTGGATTATTCGGAAAAATAAAATGGATGGAAAAATACCTGAAAATCAAATACGAAAAAGTGGAGAAAATGCAGCATTGGATGCAGCACAAAGGAGCGGTATTTGCCCTGTTCACATTTCTCCCGGTAGTGGGCGATGTAATGGCGGTTGCTCTCGGATTTATGAGGAGCAATGTGTGGTATGTACTTCTCTTTATGCTTATCGGGAAAACGTTACGTTATGCAGTCTGGATGCAGGGACACTTATTTTTTTCACCATTGTAAGTTCAAATAAATTCACTACTTCTACATCTGTAAAATAAAACTACCGGATATATATTTTTTGATTTCCAAATAAATGTAACGCGACTACCAAAGACACCTTGAAACAATCAACAACAAAGATTATGCTATTCCATACACCGTCAACAATAGAAAAAATGCTTGTTTTATAGCAAGAGGAAAAGAATTTAATGTCGCATAAAAAAGCCCGGGAGAAAATAAAGACAACATGAAAAAGCCGTAAGTTTGCAATCCCAATAAGCGATGTTGCATACTTAACGCTGTTCTTTAGTACTATTATTTATTTTCTATCGAATTAAAATTGTTTTTTTAATTACTTATGTTAATTTACAGACACATTAGCAGGAAATAAAAATAGGCAAAAAGACTTGAAATAATCGGAGAAAAAAATGTAATTTTGAGAGTTGAAAGAGTTTGTATAAAAGAACAGATGGATAAATTTGATTTTAAATAACTCAAACAGCCTCTTAAAATAATACAAAGCGATTCATTAGAAGTTCTATCTAAGAATGAAGTTAGAGATATTCTATTGGTTCGATTTTCGTTGATTCTTCTTACAATATTGGCAAAAATTTTAACGGACATAAATATAAACGAGTAATAGACAAAGATTATTTGAATTGGTTTTACAAAAATATCAATCTATTTATCAATAAATTAACAGACAATCAGATAAAAAAACAATAAATGATTGACCAAACTATATTTCAAGATAAAAAAGTAACATTCCATACACTTGGTTGTAAACTGAATTTTGCCGAAAGTTCTTCAATCGGTAAAATGTTGCTGGAAAACGGTTTCCGCAAAGCAAAAACAGGCGAAAAAGCAGATGTGTGTATCATCAACACCTGCTCTGTAACCGAAACAGCCGACCGGAAAGACCGGCAAGCAATCAAGCAAATGATAAAAAAGCATCCCGGCGCATTCGTTATCGTGACCGGATGCTATGCGCAACTGAAACCCGGTGAAATTGCCTCTATTGAGGGTGTTGACCTTGTACTCGGGACACAGCAGAAATTTGATATTTTGCAGCACCTTTTAGAATTACAAAAGATGCAAGAGACAAAAATAGTTCATACGGAAAGAAAGGATATTAATACTTTTTTCCCTTCCTGTACACAAGGCGACCGCACTCGCTTTTTCCTCAAGGTACAAGACGGATGCGACTATTTCTGTTCCTATTGCACTGTACCGATTGCCCGCGGTAAAAGCCGTAACGGCAGTATTGCCGACACAGTAAAACAAGCCAAACAGGCAGCAAGGGAAGGCGCAAAAGAGATTGTTATTTCGGGCGTAAATATTGGCGATTTCGGGAAAACGACAAACGAAAATTTTATTGACTTAATCAAAGCATTGGACAAGGTAGAGGGAATTGAGCGATACCGTATCTCTTCGATAGAACCGAACTTGCTGACAGATGAAATCATTCGATTTACAGCTAATTCTCAACGATTTGTTCCCCATTTTCACATCCCGCTGCAATCGGGTTGCAATGAAGTTTTGGAACTAATGAAGCGGCGCTACAAGCGCGAATTGTTTGCTGAAAAAGTTGCGAAAATAAAATCTGTGATGCCCGATGCGTTTATCGGCGTAGATGTAATTGTGGGCACAAACGGAGAAACAGAAAGTTTTTTTCAAGATACTTACGATTTTATTTCCCAATTGGATATATCGCAGTTACACGTTTTTTCTTACTCCGAGCGTCCGGGAACTTCGGCGTTGCAACTTGGAAGCCGAGTTCCGGCTACCGAAAAAAAACAACGAAGCGACTTATTGCACGCTTTGTCCGAAGAAAAACGAATGATTTTTTACCGGTCTCAAATAGGAAAAAAAGCAAAAGTACTCTGGGAAGACAAAAAAACGGAAGGACAAATGCACGGATTTACAGCTAATTATGTTCGCGTAGAAAGTACTTTCAAAAAAGATTTTGTGAATCAGGTTGTGGATATTAAATTGGGAGAATTTACAGACGATAAATCAGCGTTGAAAATGTCTTGAATCAGGATTTTTATAAGATTTATCTTGAAAATCTTATAAAAATCCTGGTTCAAGACTTAGAATCATTTCCGGATATCATTTTCCTTAATCAAATACTCTGCAATCTGAACCGCGTTCAACGCCGCCCCTTTTTTAATCTGATCGCCGACACACCAGAAAGAAATACCGTTCGGATTGGACAAGTCGGCACGAACGCGACCTACATAAACATTATCTTTACCTGCAACAAACAACGGCATCGGATATACTTTTTCTGCCAAGTTGTCCTGCAAGGTTATTCCTTCTGCTTTTTCAAACGCTTCGCAAGCTTCGGCTACGGAAACCGGATGTTCTGTTTCGCACCAAATCACTTCGGAGTGTGCACGCAATGCAGGAACACGTACACAAGTAGCACTAACTTCGATATTTGAGTGCATGATTTTCCGCGTTTCGTTATACATCTTCATTTCCTCTTTGGTGTAACCGTTTTCAGTGGCGACATCAACTTGTGGAATCAAATTGTAAGCCAACTGGTAGGCAAATTTGCTTACTGTAGGCTGCTCTCCGCGCACAATCTGTGCATATTGTTCCGTCAATTCATCCATGGCTGCAGCACCCGCGCCGCTCGCTGCTTGGTAGGTTGCAACATGAACTTTCCTGATGTGCGATAATTTTTCAATTGGCTTCAAAGCTACAACCATTTGAATAGTGGTGCAATTAGGATTGGCAATAATTCCGCGCGGACGGTTTTTCGCATCGGCAGCATTCATTTCCGGAACTACCAGCGGAACATCATTTTCCATGCGGAATGCACTTGAATTGTCGATCATCACAGCTCCATATTTAGTAATTGTTCCGGCAAATTCTTTGGAAACACTTGCACCGGCAGACGTAAATGCAATGTCAATGCCTTTGAAATCATCGCCGTGCTTAAGTTCTTTTACGATATATTTCTTACCATTAAACTCATACGTTTTTCCTGCACTACGACCCGAACCAAAAAGGACTAACTCTGATACGGGAAAATTTCTTTCCGCCAACACACGCAAGAACTCTTGTCCCACGGCACCACTTGTTCCAACAATTGCTACTCTCATTTTTTTTCTAAGAAAAATTAATTATTTAACGTTTAATAATTGTTCTTTTACAAAAATAACTTACCTTTGCAAAAGTTTCACAAAGATAGCTTTTTTATTAATACAATTATATAAAAGGTACCTATATTGTTTGTAAAAAAAATTGTTTGTAAACTTGTTATTTGTAAATTTAAATATATGATAGTAGAAAAATTACTTGTATTTATCCTCCGGCAAGACGATAGTTGATATTCATTTAAAGTTGTAAAAATGAACGGATAAATCTATTTTACACACACATTCCATCCATAATAACAAAATAAGACACCACACAGTGCACTAATTTTGCGTATACATAATGAATGCGTAAAAAAATGTACTACACCACACCTTAGTTTGTTTATTCTTTATTAAAAAAATTATGACTGTTTTTTTTGAATTTTAAATATCAAAAAATAAAAAAAAATTTACTAATAAAATAATAAAATGAAATTAAACAAATTAATCATGTTCGTGTTTATTTGCAACCCGCTTATGTTGTTTGCACAAATAAACGAACGCTTTGACGAAAATTCGTTCTCTGTGTGGCAAGGCGATAACAATCGGTTTACCATTACCGATGACCGGCTACAACTAAATGCTCCGGGTGATGCAGCCGGAAAAAGCTATCTTTCCGTTCCTTCTACCGCTATTATAAATGCAGAATGGAGATTTACGCTGCAAATGAATTTCAATACCACAAGCAGCAACTATTTAAAATTCTATTTATGTAGCGACAACGCCGTACTAACCGATGAATTAAACGGATATTACTTGCAAATCGGCGGAAATACAGAAAAACAGATTCTACTTTACAAGCAAACAGGAAAAACTACTACAAAATTAAATAACAGCGAACCTAAACGATTAGATATATCCCCCCTTAATATTGAACTAAAAGTAACCAAAGACGATAATGGAAATTGGATGGTTTGGTCGAAAAAACCGGATGAAAGCGATTTCAAGGAAGAATTTTCCTGTCAGGATGCGACAGTGGAAAGTTCGACCTACGCGGGATTTGTCTGCATTTACACAAAGACCAACTCGATGAAGTTTTTCCTTGATGATATTTCTATTTCGGGAGAGGCATATATAGATACCACCCCACCTATCCTTCCGAAGGATATTATCATCAATGAAGTACTTTTCAATCCGCCAACAAATGGAACCGATTACGTTGAGATTTACAATCAAAGCAACAAAGTACTTGAATTATCAAAACTTAACATCTCCAATCGAAAAAATGGGAATTTATACCAAACTAAATCTTTGAGTGAAACAAAAATCTCGATTTTTCCTGGAGAATACAAAGTACTGACTACCGATAAGGAGAAAGTGTACAACTTTTTCGACTGTCAAAATGATGAAGTATTTTTAACCGTACCGCTTCCTGCTTTTGCTAATGATAGCGGTTATGTGGTGTTGACCGATAAAAAAGGCGCAGTGATTGACGAATTCAAGTACGCCGCCTCTATGCACAGCCCTTCGATTAAAGTTTCGGCAAGAAAAGGAGTTGCGTTAGAACGTCAATCATTTGAAAGCGACAAATGGAATTCAGCTTTGGACAATAACGGCTTCGGAACACCCGGTTATCAAAATTCCAAACGAAACGACTTTTCCAGCATAAAAACACACCTTAATCTTGAAAATGAAGTCTGTTTTATGTATCAGGATAAAGAAGGAAATCCAACTATCTCATATCAATTTCAAAAAGGAGGTTACACGGCTAACATAGCTATCTTTAACGTAAACGGCCAGCTTATCCGGAAACTTGGAGAAAATCTTTCTCTTTCCACACAAGGAACAATACATTGGGACAGAAAGGATGAGAGAGGCAAGACTGTACCTGTATCACCATACATTTTTATCTTCGAGGCGTTTCACCCAAACGGAGATATTTACCGAAAGTCATTAGTAGGCATTGTCTCTAAATAAAAACAAAAACAGTCATAATTTTTTAATTTATTGAATTTTATAAAGGGGTTGCCTTAAAAGGTTATCCCCTTTTATTTAAAATACGCTTTAATCTCATTCGGTTTCAACAACATAAAAGCATCCTGACGTTATATTGTAGAAGTTTCCGTTATATTTCGAGGAAAGTCATCCCGTCAAAAGTCATCTCTTGCATACCTTCGTTAATCAATCAACAAAACCTTATCACCGATAGTGCTTAACCAACTATCAACTGTTGCGACATACTGATACTGTCTTGTACCGGTAAGAATAAACTGCAAACAATAAGCAATCTTATACAAATCTTACATTTTGATACTATTTCCATGTATTATCTATTTAAAAATCATTTTTACCGGCGAATATATATCATACTATAAAAATCACTCGCAAAAAAAAGGTTCATTTTATGCTCGTTTTTGTTTTAATTTTCTTAATTTTGTCGTTCAATATTAAAAAAAATGAAGTTGAACGGAAAAGAATTTGAAGTGTATATTTCTGCCGGAGAAATGGCAGAGATCGTTTCTCGTTTGGCTGCTTCCGTCAACCTTGATTTTGCAGAAAAAAATCCTTTTTTTATCGTTATGTTGAATGGAGCATTTATGTTTGCTGCCGATTTTTTGCGAAAAATAACCGTTTCGAATGAAATTAGTTTCGTGCGTGTATCTTCTTATGAAGGAACACAAACCACCGGAAAAGTAAACATTCACTCACTCATTCCCGACAAAATAAAAGATCGCCACATTATTATTCTGGAAGATATTGTGGATACTGGCATCACAATGGATTTTTTTCTTTCCGAATTGAAAAAATTTCAAACTAAAAGTATCTCAATTGTCAGCCTTTTTGTTAAACCCGGTGTTTTGCAAAAAAAAATAGCAATTGACTATATAGGTAAGGAGATTGAAAATCGCTTTATCGTAGGATATGGGTTGGATTATGATGATTTTGGCAGAAATTTGGATGCCGTTTATGTTTTAAAAGATGAATAGATAGTCAGATTTTCTGAAAATCCCCAAAACGGATAATTTGAAAATCTCATATAAATATTATATATAAATGACGAATGTTGTAATTTTTGGTGCTCCCGGTTCAGGAAAAGGGACCCAAAGCGAATTGATTATTAAGAAGTACGGATTTAAGCATTTTTCGACCGGAGATATTTTGCGTAAGCAGATTGCAGCAGAAAGCGAATTGGGCAAAATTGCAAAAACGTTTATCGACCGTGGTCAGTTGGTTACGGACGAGTTGATTATTGACATGATTGCCAAAGAATTGGATACGGTAAAAGATGCTTCGGGCATCATTTTCGATGGTTTCCCGCGCACTTACGCGCAGGCAGAAGCATTGAAAAAGATACTGAACGAAAAAGGAACCGATGTTACCGTGATGCTAAACATTCAAGTAGATGATGATGAGCTAATTAAACGCTTGCTTGAACGTGGAAAAGTATCGGGACGTTCGGACGACAATTTGGAAACTATTACCAAGCGCATCCAAACCTATTACAACCAGACCGCTCCGGTAATTGATTTTTACCAAAACGAGGGAACTGCCGTTGATATAAAAGGCGTTGGCTCAATTGACGATATTTTCGGTTCAATTGCAGAAGCAATTGATTCAAAAACAATTAAATAATACCATTTCTTCCTTTGTGTCTTTTTCTCTTCGTATCTATTTTTTTTGCGCACAAGCGTATTTTAGAGTAAATACAAAAACAAAAAGACGCGAAAAACAAATGAATTAATAATTAACAAAGATAAAAAACAATGAAATTAAACATCGCTGTACTTCCGGGAGATGGAATCGGACCGGAAATCGTAAACGTGGCGTTGAATGTAACCAAAGCGGTTTGTAAGAAATTCGGACACGAATTGACCTATCAAGAAGCTCTTGTCGGAGCGATTGCCATCGAAAAAACAGGCTTGCCTTATCCGCAGGAAACACACGAATTGTGCATGAAGTCGGAGGCTGTTCTTTTCGGAGCGATTGGCGACCCAAAATACGATAACAACCCGGCAGCCAAAGTTCGTCCGGAACAAGGATTATTGAAAATGCGTAAAGACCTTGGTTTATATGCCAATATCCGTCCGGTTGCTACCTTTCCGTCATTATTGCATAAATCTCCGTTGCGCGCCGACTTGGTAGAAGGTGCCGATTTTATGTGCATCCGCGAATTAACCGGCGGCTTGTATTTCGGTCGCCCGCAGGGGAGAGCCGAAGACGGAAACACGGCTTACGATACTTGTATCTATACACGCGAAGAAGTGGAACGTATCCTTCATTTATCCTACAAATTTGCCCGTCAACGAAACAAAAAAGTAACAATTGTTGACAAAGCAAATGTATTGGCTACATCCCGTTTATGGAGACAAATCGGTCAGGAAATCGCCCCTCAATATCCGGATGTAGAAACCGAATTTATGTTTGTCGACAATGCCGCAATGCGCATTATACAGTGGCCTAAAAGTTTCGATGTGCTGGTAACAGAAAACCTGTTTGGAGACATTCTGACCGATGAGGCATCTGTAATTACCGGTTCGCTGGGAATGTTGCCTTCGGCATCTATCGGTATCCATACCTCTGTGTTTGAACCTATTCACGGGTCGTACCCGCAAGCCGCCGGAAAAGACATTGCCAATCCGCTGGCAACGGTTCTTTCTGCTGCATTAATGTTTGAATACGCGTTCAATCTGCCGGAAGAAGGAAAACTAATCCGCGATGCTGTAACCGCCTCCATGGAAGCCGGTGTTGTAACCGAAGATATTGCCTGTGGTGGAAAAGCGTATAAGACAAGTGAAGTCGGCGAGTGGCTTTTGAAATATATCGGGTAATTTTTTCCCACAAAGACACAAAGGGCACAAAGGTTACAAAAACTTTGTGTTCTTTGTGTCTTTATGGGAAAACTTTTATTCACCATTTTCTCTCAATAGCTTCTTTTGTCAAAAAGATGAATATAAAAATCACGACTAAAATCTTTTATCAATAGTTTCCCGCAAAGACACAGAAAGCACAAAGAAATTTCAAAAAACTTTGTGTCTTTTGTGTCTTCGTGGGAAATTCATTCTTTACAAAACAGTCCAATGAACACCCTATTCCCTTATCATGAAGAAATAGAAAATCAGGTAACCCAAATAAAAAAACTGATACGCCTCTCTATGAACGGTATTGTATCGGAAGCAATGCAGCAGTTGGACTACAAGGTAAATTACGGTGTTGCACTACCCAAAATCAAAGAGATAGCAAGGCGGTTTCCGAAAAGTCATGCTTTGGCACAACGGCTTTGGGCAACCGGTAGCCGGGAAACAATGATAATCGCCACGTTTTTGCAACCGGAAAAATCCTTTCCGGAGAAAATCGCATTGGAGTGGATTTCTCAATGCAACAATATTGAATTGGTAGAGCAATGTTGCCGGAATTTATTTGTCCATCTTCCATACGCCGGCAATTTAATAATAAGCACATTAGAAAAACCGGACAAATACAGAAAAGCGACCGGATACATTCTTTATTCGCTGTTGTTAATGCAGGATAAAGCCGATGAAAAGTTATTTTCATTACTTCTCGAAAATGCCGCCAAGGATATTTACAGCGATTCTTATACGGTTTATTCCTCCGTAGCCCGTTTTTTAAAGCAAGCCGGAAGAAAAGACAAAAAGTTGGTACTGGATTTTCTTTCCAACGTTTTTCCTTCAAACGAAACCGGCTCGAAATGGGTAGTTGAAGAGGTTTTATACTTTTTGGAAGATGCGTAATTTAGCATAAACACTACTTAATATTCGTCTAATTTAACACACCTGCAACCCGGCCCCAGCCGAGCTGCAGGTAATACTCATCCAAATCCTCCCTGCCCTTTGATGGGATGTAACAGTTCAGTTCAGTCCAGTTTAATAAACAACGGCCTAAACTATTTTTTCCAACTTAGCCACATTTACGGCAATCTCATCGTCCGGAAGCTCATAATTGGTCAGATCGCCGGCGATGTATTGATCGTAAGCTGCCATGTCAATCAGCCCGTGTCCGGAGAGGTTGAACAGGATGGTCTTTTGCTTACCCTCTTCCTTTGCCTTCAACGCTTCGTTTATGGTAGCGGCAATGGCGTGGGATGATTCCGGAGCCGGAATAATGCCTTCGGCTTGTGCAAAAAGCGTTGCGGCTTTGAATGTGTCCAACTGTTTAACATCTACCGCTTCTATCAGGTTATCCTTTTTTAGCTGGCTAACGATCGTTCCCGCACCGTGATAGCGAAGCCCGCCTGCGTGGATGTGAGCCGGAGCAAAGTCGTGTCCTAACGTAAACATCGGCAAAAGAGGCGTATAGCCGGCTTCATCGCCGAAGTCATATTGGAAAACGCCGCGTGTTAATTTCGGACAGGAGGCCGGTTCGGCTGCAATCAGGCGTATCTCTTTTCCACCAGTCAATTTATGGCGTAAAAATGGGAAAGTAATACCTGAAAAATTGGATCCTCCGCCGAAACATCCGATGACAATATCCGGATATTCACCTGCCATTTCCATTTGCTTTTCGGCTTCCAACCCGATAATGGTCTGGTGTAGCGAAACGTGGTTTAGTACACTTCCCAGCGTATATCTGCAATTAGGTGTTTGAAGAGCCAGCTCAATAGCCTCGGATATGGCCGTACCCAAACTTCCCTGATAGGTAGGGTGCTCGGTAAGAATTTTACGTCCGGCTTTGGTACTCATGCTTGGCGAAGCAATTACCTGCGCTCCGAATGTCTGCATGATAGAGCGGCGGTACGGCTTTTGCTCATAGCTGATTTTTACCATATATACTGCCAATTCCAGTCCGAATGCTTTTGCTGCGTACGACAATGCCGCACCCCACTGTCCGGCACCGGTTTCGGTGGTAATATTGGTTATACCCTCTTTTTTACAGTAATATGCCTGTGCGATAGCCGAGTTAAGTTTATGCGAGCCTACCGGACTTACGCTTTCATTTTTAAAGTAAATGTGAGCCGGCGTATCCAGCGCTTTTTCTAATCCGTAAGCACGAACCAGCGGGGTAGGACGGTAGTTTTTGTATAAATCGCGAACCTCTTCCGGAATTTCAATCCACCGGTCTGTGTTGTTTAATTCCTGTTTTGCCAACTCGGTAGCAAAAAGCGGGGTTAAATCATCGAGAATCAACGGTTTTTTAGTTGCCGGATGAAGCGGAGGCAGCGGCTTGTTTTTCATATCTGCCGCTATGTTATACCATGCTGTAGGAATTTCCTTTTCAGTAAGGAGGAATTTTTTAGTTTTGTCCATATTTTTTTATTTTGTAAAGTTGTTGTTCTTGTCTCGAACCTTGATTTTCACTTACAAGATTCCCAAGATCGTTTTCATCTTGATAATCTTGTAAATCTTATGAAAATAGTGGCTCAGAATAAATTCGGTTTTCTCTTTCGCGCCTCATCCAACGAAATAATCTCTTCTGTTTTTTGTTTTTGCTGCGATTGAATTTCGGCTTGTTCCGTGCTGTTTTTTTCGATAAAAGAAACTTTCGTTTCGGGATTCATCAGTTGAATGCAGACGTAAGTATTTAAAGAAGCGTCTTTGACGTGAGCAACCGCGCCATCGTAAAGCGGAGCAATTTTTACTGCCGTATGAATTTTTGATGTTGTGGCTCCGCCAATAAGAATCGGGATTTGCAGGTTGACTTTTTGCATCTCCTGTGCCACATGGCACATCTCTTCCAGCGAAGGAGTAATCAGCCCGCTCAGGCAGACAATATCCACCTGTTCCTTTATTGCTGTTTCAATAATTTGTTCAGAGGGAACCATTACGCCAAGGTCGATCACCTCAAAATTGTTGCAGCCCAGAATGACGGCTACGATATTTTTTCCAATATCGTGCACATCGCCTTTGACGGTGGCGATAAGCACCTTCCCTGCCCTGCTGCTGTTTCCCTGCTTCTGCTTTTCTATAAACGGCTGCAGAATAGACACCGCCTTTTTCATCGTCCGGGCTGTTTTTACGACTTGCGGCAAAAACATTTTTCCTTCGCCAAACAGCTGTCCCACACGGTTCATTCCGTCCATCAGCGGTTTTTCGATGATTTCCATTGCGGTCGGATATTGCTCGCAGGCTTGGACGAGGTCTTCTTCCAGAAAATCGCCAATTCCTTTGATGAGCGCGTATTGCAGGCGTTCGTCCAACGATTGTGCCCGCCAGTCCTGCTGACTTTTTTGAACGCCTTCCGTCTTTTGGCTTTTGATACTTTCGGCTAATTCAATCATTCGCTCGGTAGCATCGGGACGGCGGTTGAATACTATATCTTCGGCACGTTCGAGTAAATCCCGGGGGATTTCTTCGTAAATCGGCAACGTACCGGCATTGACAATTCCCATATCCAACCCCACATGAATAGCGTGATAAAGGAAAACCGCGTGAATTGCCTCCCGTACCGCATCATTTCCACGGAAAGAAAACGATAGATTGCTGATTCCGCCGCTCACTTTGGCGTATGGCAAATGCAGGTGAATCCACTCCGTAGCGCGGATAAAATCGACACCGTAATTGTTATGCTCCTCAATTCCGGTGGCAATTGCCAGCACGTTCGGGTCGAAAATAATATCTTCGGGCGGGAAGTTGATTTCCTTTGTCAATAAATTATATGCACGCTCGCAGATTTCAATTTTCCGCTCAAAACTGTCTGCCTGACCTTTTTCGTCAAAAGCCATTACAACAATGGCAGCTCCGTATTGGCGTATTCTTTGCGCTTTTTCCAGAAATGATTTTTCGCCTTCTTTCAGCGAAATGGAATTAACTATGCACTTTCCCTGCGCACATTGCAGTCCGGCCTCGATTACCTCCCACTTGGATGAGTCGATCATAATCGGGCGCTTGGCGATTTCCGGCTCGGATGCGAGTAAATTCAGGAATGTGGTCATCTCCTGCTGCGCGTCAAGCATTGCATCGTCCATGTTTACATCGATTACCTGTGCTCCATCTTCCACCTGGCGGTAGGCAATCTGCAACGCCTCCTCGTAATTTTTCTCTTTGATAAGCCGCAAAAATTTTCGAGAACCCGCCACGTTACACCTTTCCCCAATATTAATAAATGTCGGTTTTCCTGCCTGTTTTCCGGATGAAAAATTCAATGTATCCAATCCCGAAAGAACCAGACCGTGGTGTTTCTCGTGCGGCTTGCGAACGGCAGCGTTTTCAATCAGCGCCTGATAAGTAGCTATATGTGCCGGGGTTGTCCCGCAACAGCCGCCGATTATATTTACCAAACGCTCATCAATGTATTCTTTGACTTGCGATGCCATTGTTTCGGGTGTTTCGTCGTATTCGCCGAACTGGTTGGGCAAGCCTGCATTCGGGTATGCGCTGACAAACCAGGTAGCAAGATCGCTCACTTCACGCAAAAACGGCTTGAGGTCTCTTGCGCCGAAAGAGCAATTTAACCCGACAGAAAGAATACCGGCGTGCGAAACAGAGGCTAAAAATGCCGCTACGGTCTGTCCCGAAAGCGTCCGTCCGCTGCGGTCGGCAATAGTCGCCGAAAGCATCAGTTCTACTTTTCTTCCTGCTTTTTTCATCGCCTCTCCGGCGGCAAAAATAGCCGCTTTGGCATTCAACGTATCAAATATTGTTTCAATCAGCAACGCATCTACGCCGCCTTCGATTAGTGCTTCCATTTGTTCCTGGTAAGCATCCGCCAACTCCCGGAAAGTAACTCCGCGCAATGCGGGATTATTTACATCGGGCGAGATAGACGCGGTTTTTCCGGTCGGACCGATGGAACCGATAACAAAACGCGGTTTATTGGGATTTTTTGCCGTATATTCATCGGCAACGGAACGGGCAATACGGGCTGCAGCAAGATTTAATTCTTTAATCAATCCTTCCATTCCATAATCCGTCATTGAAATACGCTGCGAATTAAAGGTGCAGGTTTCAATCAAATCGGCGCCGGCTTGCAGATACTTTTCGTGAATTTCGCGAATGATATGCGGTTGAGTAAGACAAAGCAAGTCGTTGTTTCCTTTTTGAAGAAACTGCGAATCGCGGAAACGCTCGCCGCGGTAATCAGCCTCGGTCAGCTTATATTGTTGAATCATTGTCCCCATTCCTCCGTCCAAGACGAGGATACGGTGGGTTAGTTCGTTTCTTAAGTTTTTTGCCATATTTATTGCAGAACAGGATTGATATAATAGTTAGCTTTGTCTCTATCAAATTTTATAATTAATTAGATAAATCAACCGGATATTTGTTTAATGCTTTATCTAATTTTTTCTTTAGATGCCGTTTGAGTTATTCAACTATTCAACAGTTAGCCCTGAAGCAACGGTCTGCGAAGCTAAAGGGCAGAATATACCAGCACAAGGCAACACCCCACGATTTGGACACAGATGATCCACACCCTTAAAGGGTAAAATCAATCGTTTTTCTTATTTTGCCCTTTAGCCTCGCAGGCCGTTGGTTCAGCCTTAATAAATAACTCAAACAGCTTCCTAAATTTTCCCAACGGCAAAAGTAAACAATTTCACTCAATCTTCATTCTTTTTTTGAAAAAGTCAGAACAACCACATCAAAATTATTTAAAAATAAATCAATGCAGTAACTATTTCCAAGTTGGAATAACTTCAATTTTTATACTAAGTACATCACCAAAATTAATTTATATTATAGTTATCAGCAATAAGAGCGTTTCCACCAAATAAAAATCAGCGAAAATTTGCATCATCCGCATTCTTTTGAAACAACCTATTTCAATCTAAGTTAACCCACACTAATCGTTTAACTTCAAATAGCACTCAACAGGAAAATGGTCGGAATAATCCACCTTATCTATATTGAAGTCCAAAGTCGTAAATTCTTTACTGTGCATAATATAATCTATCCGGAACCAAAACATTTTCTCATTGAACGTATAGCCGTATCCATTTCCGCACTCTGTAAATGCATCGTAAAGACGGTCTCCTTTAATTTTTGTATATACGTAAGAAACCGGAACATCGTTAAAATCTCCGCAAATAATAACCGGCAAATTGGTCTTAGCAATCTCTTCGACAATCATATCTGCTTGCTTAGCCCTTAGCTTATATGAATGTCCCAGTTTTTGCGAAAGTTTTTCGACTACCTCATTAATCCGGTCGTTTTTGTACTCTTCTCCCAGATTTTTTACAAGCTCTTTGTCGTCTTCCGTCAGCTGGTTAGATTCGAGGTGGCAGTTAAACACCCGCACCTTTTTCCCATGAATCAGGATGTCGGAGTACATAGTCAAATTGTATTTGCTATTATACTTTATCCGGGTATTTTGAATTATTGGAAACTTGGAAAACGTAGCAATGCCGCAAGAGCCGTTTCTTCCTCCGTGAATTTCAATATGATAATGCGGATATTTTGAGGATAATTTCTCCAAAATTTCGGATTTTTTCAGATATTCCTTTCCGGAAACAGTGCTATATCCAAATTCTTGCAGGCAGACAATATCGGCCTCCGATCCGGCAATGTAATTCACTATTTTATTCCGGGATACTTTCGTATAAAAATTAAAAAGATGTACGTTATAGCTCAATACTTTAATTGAATTTCCGGATATTTCCTTTTTCATATTTAACGGAAAAGTATTAATAACGTTTTGATAGGAAACAAGCAGCGCGGTAAGCGAAATAACAAAATACCATTTTAGCCGGATAATCCAAAAAATGAGAAACAAAACCGTCAAAAGCAGAATTAACGGAAACGCCAACCCGAAATAAGAAGGAAGAGAAAATTTTACAGGACTTATCCAACAAGCCGAATCTGCAAATAACAAGACGGCCACTACCACGAAATTAATCAGCAATAACAGCATGTCAAAAAATCGAGCCAGGGAATACTTACCTTTGGCTTGCTCTTGCGAGGTCTTGTTTTTCTTCTTTTGAAAGGGATTCATATCCGCCTTTTTTTATTTTTTCCAAAATACGGTCAATATTATCATTCTCTTGTTTCCGTTTTAGATTATAGTCTTGGTCACTCACCGGACGTTGATACGTTACCCTTAACGTTGGTTTTCTGCGGAATAAATCAACTATTTTATCCAAAAGACGATTTATCCAAGCTGTGATATTCTTTCCCTTTTTATAATTAACGGCAAAAATATAGCCGGCAAATGCTCCGCCCAAATGTGCAATCATTCCTCCTGCGTTACCTCCGCTTACAGATAACAAGCTGATTAACACGCCTACAATAGCAATCCATTTAAGACGTACCGTACCAAAAAAGAGCAAATGCACCGGATAGTTGGGAGAGGTTACTGCTGCCGCCACAATAAGGCTCTGCACCGAAGCCGAAGCACCCAGCAAAACATAATCTCTAACAATGCCATTCGTAAAAAGCGGAAGCGTATGAGATGCCAAAATAAAAAAAACACCGCCGAGAATTCCTCCAACAAGATACATTCCAACCAAATCTTTTTGCGAGAAAAACAACAGGAAAATCCGTCCAAACCAATACAACATTAACACATTGACCAGCAGATGAATGGGGTCAAGATGAAAAAACATATATGAAATGAATGTCCACGGCGTATGCAGCAAAACTACAAGATTGCTGGGCAACTTCAAATAATCAGTCCAATCCGGACTAATATTGAAAAGTCCTAAAATAGCCGCCGGCAACCCGACAAGCAAGAAAATACCTAAATTAATATAAATCAATTTAGTAAGAGTGGTTCCCTCTTTGAATGAATGTTGAATTTCGTCTTTAATACCCATGAATTAAGCCTAATTGATTCGCCGATTATTAATATCATCCCGTTTCCACTTCCGGACAAGAAAAAACCCGAAAAGCATCCCGCCGAGATGAGCAAAGTGTGCAATATTATCAAATTGGAAGTTTGCCACGCCAAAAAACAGTTCTATAACGGCATACCCAACGACCAAATATTTTATTTTAACCGGAATTGGAATCGGAATAATATAGACAGACTCTTCCGGAAACAGCATGCCGAAAGCAAGCAGCAACCCAAAAACAGCACCAGAGGCGCCTACAGTGCGATAGGAGTTAAAAAGCACTTCGTTTTTCCACCTGAATAATTCATCTGCAGAATAAATATGATCTCCAAAGGCTATTCCCTGTTGTAATCCAGATGCCGTAAACTCGGCAAACTGCTTCGCGACAGGATATAACTCTACCGTCCACACTATCTGTTGAATAATACCTGCCCCAATACCGGTAACCATATAATAAATAAGAAAACGCTTGCTTCCCCATACCTGTTCCAGTATGCGGCCAAACATAAACACCCCGAACATATTAAAAAACAGGTGTGAAAAGGAACTCTCCAAAGGCATAAACGGAAAGAAACCATGTAAAAACATGTAAGAAATAAGCTGAAACGGGTGAAACCGGCTTCCTTCCCAATAGTACAACCCTAACCAATCATTTAGATGTATTCCTTTTGTTTGAGCTAAAGAGACACTTGCCAGCCAGAAAAGAATATTAATAATAATCAAATTCTTTGTAACCGGCGGAATTCTATCTAAAAAAGAAGAACGATATTGATTCATTTTTCACTTTATTTTTTTACAAAAATATGTATTTTTTTTGCATTAAACATGTTTTATGGCACATAAAGAAACTAAAATATATTTTTTTGAAAAAAATACACCACATAAATTTGGAAAAAACTAATATTCAACTATATTTGCATCTTTCATCTTGAAGATTATATTTACAGTGAACAGAATACTTATTTTTAACTCTTAAAAAAAACATCTATGAACAAAGCTGAATTAATTAACGCGATTGCGGAAGAAGCTGGATTAAGCAAAGCTGATAGCAAAAAAGCGTTGGACGGATTTATCAAGTCAGTGTCGGAAGCCTTAAAATCAGGCGACAAAGTGAGTTTAATCGGCTTCGGCTCTTTTTCTATTTCAGAAAAGAGCGAACGTACCGGTATCAACCCAGCCACCAAACAGCCAATTACAATTGCGGCTAAAAAAGTGGTAAAGTTCAAAGCGGGAGCAGAATTAGCTGAAATGGTAAACTAATCAGCCAGTTGACAGAATAAAAAAGGGATTACTTTTCGTTATCCCTTTTTTATTTACATAATTTTATTGTGGTATATTTTGTATTCCGGAAAAATAAAATTCCAGTTATCATCCCAAACGACATTTCCATCTTCAAGCCAAAAATGCTTAAATTGCTCTATGTCCTGCAATCTATCATAAGCGGGATGCGGGTATTTGTCTAAAAATGGTTTAAAGTCAACACATTGCTTTTTCCCGTCATTAAACACAAATTCGATTTGATGTCCAACTAAATAAGTTGCAGATTTTATACTAATATTTTTCATACGCCCTCCTTTTTTCCTATTTCTAAATATTCTTCCATTTCCGGAGTAATTTTATTTATGTAAAAATCAATCCATTTTTGTCGTATATCTTCTTTTTTCCATTCTACAAATGCCTTGAAATTTTTCATATCACTTCCAATCAATGGCAATTTTCCTTGTACATTTTTTATTTTAATAGAAATAATGACTCCGTTTTCAATCATAATTTCCGCTTTACTTTCCCGGCCTGCTTTTCGTGCGTGAATATGTACAGGTTCATGATCGTGAGAATAAAACAGAAATATTATTCCAAACAACTTGTAAATTTTAGGCATATATTTATCTTCTTATTAATTTTCTAACTGCAAATATACGCAACAAAAATAATATTTCTCCTTTTGTCGCGAAAATATTATCTTTGTCCGATTAAATTCAAATAACAATAACAATAACAATGACAATAGAAAACAAAATAACCCAATCTATCCTTGCTGCGATTAAAAAGTTGTACGGTCAAGAAGTTCAAGAAGGACAAATTCAACTGCAAGGTACTAAAAGAGAGTTTGAAGGCGATTTAACGTTAGTTGTCTTCCCTTTTCTCAAAATTTCCAAGAAATCGCCCGAAGAAACGGCAAACGACTTGGGTTCGGAATTACTGGAATCAGAACCGCTTATTGCTAAGTTTAATGTAATCAAAGGATTTTTAAATCTTTCTATTGCCCGCAGCTATTGGATTGAGTTGCTGAATAATATCGCTTCTGCCGAAAATTACGGAATTACGGTTGCCGGTGAAAATTCTCCGTTAGTAATGGTAGAATATTCCTCGCCAAATACCAACAAACCACTGCACCTCGGCCACATCCGCAACAATTTATTGGGTTACAGCTTGTGCCTGATTCTCGCAGCAAACGGTAACCGTGTCGTTAAGACCAATATTGTGAACGACCGCGGTATTCATATTTGCAAATCTATGCTGGCTTGGCAAAAATGGGGTAATGGAGAAACACCGGAATCATCAGGTAAGAAAGGCGACCACCTCGTGGGTGATTATTATGTGCGCTTTGACAAGGAATACAAAGCGCAAATTAATGCTCTAACCGCAAAAGGAATGAGCGAAGAGGAGGCAAAAAAACAGGCCCCACTAATACTGGAAGCGCAAGAAATGTTGCTGAAATGGGAGCAAAACGACCTCGAAACCGTTGCCCTCTGGAAAATGATGAACAGTTGGGTCTACAAGGGCTTTGACGAAACATACAAGCGTCTAGGTGTTTCTTTCGATAAAATTTACTATGAGTCAACTACCTATTTAGACGGAAAAGAAAAAGTACTGGAAGGATTGAAAAACGGCGCGTTTTATCAACGCGAAGATGGTTCGGTTTGGGCTGATTTGACCTCAAACGGCTTAGATGAAAAACTATTACTTCGTGCCGACGGAACTTCCGTCTATATGACACAGGACATTGGAACCGCCAAACAGCGTTTTGACGAATATCCAATTGATAAAATGATTTATGTGGTTGGAAACGAGCAAAATTACCACTTTCAAGTATTAGCCATTTTACTGGATCGTCTCGGTTTTTCGTGGGGAAAAGACCTTGTACATTTCTCTTACGGAATGGTGGAACTTCCTGAAGGAAAAATGAAATCACGCGAAGGAACCGTGGTCGATGCCGATGATTTGGTGGACGAAATGATTGCCACAGCCCGCGAAACTTCGGAAGAGTTAGGAAAACTGGACGGGCTTTCCAATGAGGAAATTGCAAACATCATCAGAGTCACCGGATTGGGTGCATTGAAATATTTTATCCTCAAAGTCGATCCGCGAAAAAATATGACTTTCAACCCGAAAGAATCCATCGATTTCAACGGAAACACGGGACCGTTCATTCAATACACCTATGCCCGTATCCGTTCGGTATTGCGCAAAGCAGCGGAAATGAACATCGAAATTCCGGAAATACTGCCCGTAAATTTGGAAATTTCGGAGAAAGAGTCAAACCTGATTCAATCTGTTGCCGGATTTGCCAACGTTGTGAAAGAGGCAGGAACACTATACAGTCCGGCTTTAATCGCCAATTATGTTTACGATTTGGTAAAAGAATACAACCAATTCTATCACGATTTTTCTATTTTGAGAGAAGAGAATAAACAATTACGTGCTTTCCGCTTGCGCTTATCGGAATGTATATCGAAAATAGTTAAAAATGGAATGGGATTGCTGGGGATTGATGTGCCGGAGAGGATGTGATTTGCTCTGAACCATGATTTTAGCAAGATTGGCAAGATTAGGTTTTGAGATTTTTAATTTAGAAGGAGAATTGTTCTTAAAAAGGATAATTCTCCTTCTATACTTAAACTGAATTGGTTTGCAAAAAGGTTTCCTTGTAAATTAATTTTGTTTGAGTATAAGTTCGCGCAATTATAAAATATTCTTCGACAAGGCTTGCTACGCTTGATTTATGATAAAAGAAAATATAAGAAAGAGTACATCCCATTCATCACCCATTCTCAAAAACCGCTTTCACAAACCGGATCTCCGCCCATGAATAATCATCGCTAAGCATCTCTTTTATTTCTGAAAGGGTGGTTGTTTCCGTTTTTTGCTGCAACGCTTTTTTTATTGCTTCTATTTTTGGCAGAGGAACCAGTTTTTCAATCGGAATATCTCCATTTTTCAGGTAAGGCAATAAGTGTCCCTCAATAGTTGATACGGCGAAAGAACGCTCTTTTGCAATCTCCTCAATGCTTTTTCCTTGCGAAAAAAGCAAGAATGACTGCTCTTTGGTATTGATCCTTACAGTCTCTTTTTTTACCGGTTCTGCCTCATACACAATCATTTGCCCCGGTACGTTGTAGCCATACTGCCGGATGCTTTGCTGCACTATTTTTAATATTTCCTCACCATAACGCTCCAGCGTCACTTTTCCAACACCCGGTATTTGAATCAACTGAGCCGAATCTTGCGGAAGTAAATTGGCAACTCCCATTAGAGCCATTTGCGACAGGACAACGTATGCCGGCACATTTTGCTCCTCCGCCAAGCGCGCTCGCCACGAACGGAGCCGGCTGTACAATTCCGGATAAAGAATATCTTTGGGAACAACAACTTTGGAAACCGTTTCTTTTGCTGTCTCTTTTGCTGCTTTTTCTTTCTTTTTCCCTTTTTGCGGATTCTCGTCCCCAATAACGGCCTTTGCCTTGGCATTCAGATAGACTGGGACTGAAAATCCGGCTCGACACACATCCAGCGTATCCCGTTTTTTCCGGATTTCCGTTTGCAAAAACAAAAGAACCTCATTAAACTTTTTCCGGATTTCCCTGCTATCTGTATCCACAACAGTCCTATCCATCAACTCTTGCAAAACCGAGTTTGTTTTTTCAAAAAAATAAGCTGCCGCCTTTTTTATTCGCTCCTGCAGAAAAGTATTTTCCTCCGGATTTTCCGCTTCGGAAAGAAGCCGCTGCAATTGAACTTTAAATTGTTCCGAAACTTGTATAATTTCACTACGGAAAATTGTTCCGGTTTGCTTGTATTGAGCGGTTAATTCGGGGTAAAGATTCCAAAAATATTCATCCAGCACCCGGCACATCGCAAAAAATGAGGATTGCATTTCAGAATAAGAAAACTGCTCAAAAAGCATCTCGGCAAAATAGGTGTTGCGCAGATGCTGAAATACTTGATAGTTTGGCTCTTTTTCCTCTGCGTATTGAACAAACGCATCAATATCACGACTGCGAATGACGGAACTTGCACTAACCGGCGAACTCAACACCATGCCTTCCAGCGACTTACAGCGGCTCAGCGCTACATATACCTGTCCATGCGCAAAAGAGGCATTAGCATCAATAATTGCCTTCTCGAAAGTCAATCCCTGGCTTTTATGTACGGTAATTGCCCATGCCGTTTTGAGCGGATATTGCTCAAATACGCCTTCTTCTTCCTCTCTTAGCTCTTTCGTCTGAGGGTCAATGATGTATCTCATGTTTGCCCATTCGAGTTTTTCTACCACAATCGGGGAAGCATCTTTTTCGCCTTGTACCTCTATCCGGTTCTCGCTAATTTGGGTAATGATGCCGATTTTTCCGTTGTAATAACGCTTTTCAGGCGAAGGGTCATTTTTGACAAACATCACCTGGGTTCCCTTTTTTAACTCCAACCGGGCATCGGTCGGGAACGAATATTCGGGAAAATTTCCTGTTATCTTAGCTTCATAAATGAAGCTCCTGTCGTTTATCTGTTTGAGCTTTTCACTATTAATTCGCTGTGCCTGAGAGTTGTGTGTAGTCAGGATAATATAACCTTCTTCGTTTGCGGGATTAAAACCAGGCTGGTACCTCTTATTCAGCTCTTGCAGCAGGTCGTTGTCTATTCTGTTTTCCCTAATACGGTTGAGCATATTGACAAAAACCTCGTCCGACTGACGATAGACGGTTTTCAACTCCACGCAAACGTACGGTGTTTTTTTCAACGCCTGGCTGTTAAAAAAGAAGGGGGATTCGTAATAATTACTTAACATGCTCCACTCGTCTTCCTTAACCACAGGAGCAAGCTGCTGCATATCGCCAATCATTAGCAGTTGAACACCTCCAAACGGCTTTTCGCTACGCCGGAAATGGCGCAAGACATAATCCACCGCATCAAGTAAATCAGCCCTGACCATACTGATTTCATCTATAACCAACAAATCAAGACTACGCATAATATTGATTTTCTCCCTGCCTATGCGAAAAAAATCTTTCGAGAGCTTCATTCCGGGAACAAACGGCGCAAAACTCAACTGAAAAAACGAGTGGATGGTTACCCCCCCAGCATTAATCGCCGCCACGCCGGTGGGTGCTACAACGATCATTCTTTTGGGCGAATGTAGTTGAAGATTACGTAAGAAAGTGGTTTTTCCGGTACCTGCCTTTCCCGTCAGAAACAGGTGTGTTCCGGTGTATTTCAACAGATTATTGGCTAATTCGAGTTGCGGGTTTGTTGACAAGTGATCCATTTTAGTCTTGTTTTACGTTAAATCCTATTCTTTTACGCGGTTCATTGTTCGTTTTGCTGACATTTATTTTATTCGCCAGATTGGCAAACGCATTAAATAATTCATCAAAAGACTTTTGGGTATCTTCGCTCAAATCGTTCATATCTTTCAGTAATTCCTCGTTTGCCTTTTCCAATGCCTTTATTCTGTCCTCAATGCTTTGTGTCGGTTTAGCCTGCAAAATATACTTTCTTACGGCTACAAATGCGCGTATAATCTTGATATTTGTTGCAATAGCCGTTTCGCTATTCAATATGCCCGATAGCATTGTAACTCCGTGTTCGGTAAATGCAAAAGGCTGATAACGAGAACCTCCCCAACTTGAGGTCGCAAATTGCGTCCTCAAGATTTCCCATTCGACCTTTGAAAGTTGAAACATAAAATCATCAGGGAAACGGTTAATATTACGCCTGACAGTTTCTTTTAACCGCTTTGTTTGTACCTCATACATCTCTGCCAAATCAAAATCCAGCATCACTTGCTGTCCTCTGATTTCATAAATTTTGTTTTCGATTAAATCCATTGAAATAACAAGTATTAGTTTCTTTTTCTACATCTCTTTGCAAATACAAATAGTTTTAGCAGCGAAATATTATACAACTGGGACTGTTTCAAAAATCAAAAATATGCTTCGTCATCGCAGGCTTTACCCGCAATCCCCTAATAATCAATACCGCTTTTTAGAGGATTCTTGGCAAGCCAAGCGTTCCGATTACCACGTCAAGCGGAAACCAGCGGCCAGCGATTAAAGGAGCTAATGACGGGCCTTTGAGACAACCCCTGATTTTAACAATGCAAATTTATTAATTTTTCCGATATTTTACCATTCCTTACCTATTTTTTCGACGAGACACAAAGATTTCAAAGATTAATTGGAAACTACAATCGAGTTTGTCCGTTCGTTGGCATGATAGCTACGCAATGATTCTCTCGCCGGCCCGGCAATAGGGACAGCAAGTCCCCAAGAGAGGTCAAACCTGGAGCCACACACTGGACATTCGGCATAAGGCATCTTTACATCTACCCTTACGGAAGGTAATGCTTCAACCGGACAGGCGAGATCACAAGCTCTTATCTTACCTTCCAAATCGCGGTATAACAACACACCGCCATAACCAAACCGGGAGTTAGCTGCGACCAGTACATCCGGAGTATAGATTACAAAATTACCGGGAATACTCAATATTGCATATTCACTTGGAGTTGTTTCAATATGCACGTCATAATCGGGAATAGAGGAATCTCTCTTTTTTTCGCATGAAAAAGAAAGAACAGCAAAAGAAAAAAGTATAAATAAACAAATAATTATTTTTTTCATAAATATGAAATTTTTATTTTACATAACTTTTGGACACCCTGCCTGCGGAACTTTTTACATAAACATTGACACTATCTGCTTTTATTATATCCCAGCCAAATCCCGAACAACCTCTATAATATTCAACGCCAGCTCGTCCGCCTCTTTTTGCGAAGAAGCCTCAGCATAGATACGGATGATAGGTTCCGTGTTCGATTTACGCAGATGTACCCACTTGCCGGGGAAGTCTATTTTTACACCATCGATATCGTTGATTTCTTCGTTTTGGTATTTTAATTTTACATCCGATAAAATAAGATCAACATCAATTTCGGGAGTAAGCTGAATTTTATTTTTGGAAATGTAATATTCCGGATATTTTTTACGCAATTCCGAAACCTTGATTTTTTCTTTTGCCAACAAAGAAAGGAAAAGAGCAATCCCGACTAAGGCATCGCGGCCATAATGGCTTTCGGGGTAAATCACACCGCCGTTTCCTTCTCCGCCAATCACAGCTGCTGTTTCTTTCATTTTCGTTACGACATTCACTTCGCCAACGGCAGCGGCAGTATAGGTTCCACCGTGTGCACGAGTGACATCACGCAAAGCGCGGGTAGAACTAAGGTTGGATACCGTGTTACCCGGCGTGTGTTGCAACACATAACCGGCAACGGATACCAGCGTGTATTCTTCGCCAAACATGGATCCATCTTCGCAGACAATTGCCAATCTGTCCACATCGGGATCAACCACAAAACCGACATCAGCTTTTCCTGATTGCATCAGTTTTGAAATTCCGGTTAAGTGTTCAGGTAAAGGTTCGGGGTTGTGCGGGAAATGCCCGTTGGGTTCGCAGTACAGTTTTTCTACGCTTTTCACGCCCAATGCTTCGAGCAATCCGGGCAAAATAATTCCGCCTACCGAGTTTACGCAATCAATCGCCACTGTGAAGTTTGCCTTGCGAATAGCATCTACATCGACCAATTTCAGGCGCAACACATCTTCTATATGTATGCGGTTGTAATCCTCTTTTTTTGTAACCGAACCAAGGTCATCAACATCGGCAAAAGTAAAATCCTCCTTTCCGGCAATTTCCAATACTTCTTTGCCATCTTTATCGTTGAGAAACTCACCCTTTTCGTTGAGCAGTTTCAGTGCGTTCCATTGTTTCGGATTATGACTGGCGGTCAGGATAATCCCGCCGGCAGCTTTCTCTTTCTGTACCGCAATTTCGGTGGTCGGGGTAGTTGCTAAGCCGATGTTTACCACGTTCATTCCCAATCCGGTAAGCGTACCGGTAACCAGGCTATCGACCATTTCGCCCGAAATGCGGGCATCACGTCCAACTACAATTGTTTTATTCTGAACTGTGCTATTCTTTTTTATCCAAGAGCCGTAAGCGGCTGTAAATTTTACTACATCCAACGGGCTAAGCCCCTCTCCTACCCTTCCGCCGATTGTTCCGCGAATACCGGAAATTGATTTTATAAGTGCCATTTATATTAATTTATCGTTTTTACTTGAATAGACAAAATTAGCAAAAAATAAAATGCTTATCCTACATTTATACCCAAATTGATTCTTTCTTCGCGTTTTTGTGTTCTTTACTTTAACGCTTGCGCTTTTTTAACTAAACGCAAAGATCACAAAGGCGCGAAGATTTTATAAAGGGAAAAGGATAAATATGACAGATAAGCATAAAAAAATAAAGGCTGTGGTTTAATTTTGCGTTTAGACTGCTTTTCGAAAATATATTTTTGATAAAAAGGCGATTTATTTTTTATCCGTCTTGCATATACATGAAATATTCCGGTAATCCGCCTGCCTTTTCGAACATTTACTTGCCCCACAACCACTACATGGATTTCCTTTCTTTTTCCGGAAAATCCGCCAAAGAATATACCCAACAGTACATGCCCCAATGATATAAACGATTATCTCCTGCATCAAGCTCCCCATAAACGTCCGGTTTGATACACCACAAAAGTAACCACCCAGGCTATCGCACAGGTGTAAAACAACGCCGCGATTGCCCATTTCCAACCTCCGGACTCATTTTTAATTGCCACCACCGAAGCAATGCACGGAAAATATAATAAGACAAACAGCATAAAACAGAATGCCACCAGCGGTGTATAAACAAGTTCGCCGGCATCATTCCGGACGGTTTTTAATTTTTCGGAAAGAGAAACCGCATTCATATCTGCATCGCCGGTATAAAGTACACCCAGCGTACTGATTACAGTCTCCTTGGCAATCACGCCCGAAATAAGCGAAACACCCATTTCCCAAGTAAATCCTAATGGACGAATAACCGGCTCCGTAAGATGCCCCAGCTGTTCGATATAAGTCAGGTTGCGTACTTCCTGATTTTCCGCGCTGCGAGGAAAATAACCTAAAAACCAAATAACAATAGAAGCAACCAAAATAATCCCACCCATTTTCTTCAGATATTGTTTCGTCTTATCCCAAACATGAATAATCACGGATTGCAAAGTCGGTATCCGGTAAGGCGGAAGTTCCAGTACGAAAGGAGTTTCTTCTTCCTTAAAAATAAATTTTCGCAAGAATTTGGAAACAAGCACCCCCATTAATATTCCCAACAGGTAAAGCGACAACAAAACAATACTTCCGTGTCCGGGAAAGAAAATCCCGGTAAAGAGCAGGTAAATCGGCAGCCTCGCCCCACACGACATAAACGGAATGATGAGCATCGTAATCATACGGCTGTTACGATTCTCGATGATACGCGTACCCATAATTGCGGGAACATTGCAACCAAAACCCATAATCAACGGGATAAACGACTTGCCGTGCAGTCCCATTTTGTGCATTACCCTGTCCATAATAAACGCTGCCCGCGCCATATAACCCGAATCTTCCATAAAGGAGATAAACAGATATAAAATCAATATGTTAGGTAAAAAAACAATCACGCCGCCTACTCCGCCAATAATTCCGTCTATCAGCAAATCTTTCAGCATGCCGTCAGCCATTTGCTCGCTCAATACAGCACTTCCCCATCCTATAAGGCTTTCAATCCAAGACATCGGATATTCTCCCAGACGAAATGTACATTCAAACATAATCCAGAGAAACAGAAAAAAAATCGGAAAACCGAAAACCTTATGCGTAACAAAATAATCAATAATCCGCGTTTCTTTCCGCATTTCTTCCTCGCTTTCCGTAAATGTTTCCCGTAATGCGCCGGCAATGAAACCATACTTTGCGTTAGTAATCAGCGACTCCGTATCTTCCTTCGACAACAGGGAAATACGTTTTTCTTCCGTATCGCGAACATGAAGAATCTCTCCGCCATTTTCAAACTTCTGGACAATCCGCTCAATTTCCCGGTCGCCTTCCAGTAATTTTATAGCAAGAAACCGGGTGGAAAATTTCGCCCTGACCGACTCTTCTTTTTGAATAACCGATTGAATACACGATATAGCACTCTCCAATTCCGGCCCATGATTGATATGGATATGGCGGAACACCTCGTAAATCATCGGATGTTCCTCTCCTTCCCGGTGCTCGTGCTTATGGTGCGGGTGATGTTCAAATTCACTAAGGAAAAGCTCCGGATTAATCTCTCCGTTGGAGTTGAAAAAATTACACCCCTCGTACAAGTTAACTGCAACGTGAAACAACGTATCTATGCCTGAACCGGTCTTGCTGACAGTCGGAACTACCGGCACGCCCAGCAATTTACTAAGCAATAAATAGTCTAATTTACTTCCGCTTTTTTCAAGTTCATCATACATATTAAGGGCGATAACCATCGGAACGTTCATATCAATCAACTGCGTTGTGAGATAAAGGTTTCGTTCCAGGTTGGAGGCATCAACCACATTTATAATAATATCCGGTGTATTTTCAACTACATGGTGGCGCACATACAACTCTTCGGGCGAATAGGAAGACATGGAATAAGTGCCGGGTAAATCCACAATTCTGAATTGGTAGCCTTGCGACTGGAAAAAGCCTTCTTTTGCTTCAACTGTTACTCCGCTGTAATTGCCAACATGCTCGTTCGACTTGGAAATGTAGTTAAACAAGCTCGTTTTTCCGCTGTTCGGATTTCCAACCAATGCCACGTTAATTAACTTTTGCTTTTCCAGAACCACCTTTTCAATAAGGGTTTTGCGGTCTTCCTCCAACACACCGTGATACCTGTTCCTGAATTGCAGCGCATCAAACTCTTCAATGCTCATCACTTCAATCAGCGCAGCTTCATTTTTACGAAGAGAGACCTCGTAGCCCATTATCTTGTATTTGATCGGGTCGCGAAGGGGGGCGTTAAGAATAGACTCAACCTCTTTCCCGCGTACAAAGCCCATTTCAATAATTCTCTTGCGGAAACTTCCATGACCCAGTACCTTTACTATAATCGCCTTCTCTCCCGTTTTCAATTCGGATAACCTCATAATTCTGTATAAATTTGATGCAAAGTAATGCGTAAAAAATAAAACGGTATTTTCTTTATTAAAAAAAGTTTATTTACCATCAACCTGCGAACCTCATAAACACATTTTCAGTTCACGGCTTTCGTAAAGTTTGCTGTTTAATTAAACTACATTATACTTTAACAATTAGTGATCTGTCGTTTTCAACTTTCAACTTTCAACTTTCAACTACTTTAAAATGTATAAAAAGTTGCCGGCTTATTTTTTAAATTCTGCAAAGGTAAAAAAATATCTATTGAAAGCGCCTGTTTATTTAGAATTACTTTAAATAAGAAAAGAGAATCGGGTTCAAACGAAATTTTGAGATACCGTTTTTAGCACTTTAAATCTTAAGAGGCTGTTTGAATTAATTATGCGAATCAGGAGCTTACATATCTTCCAGCGACAAACAACGTGTTTCAACCTTATATTTAGGCAACAGCTTATTTTTGAGATGCTCCACTTTTGCTGCCAATAGTTCAGGCTTAAAATTCTTCTTTTGCCGCTTTACTTCGGCTACTACCGCTTGGTTTTTCTCCAATTTTAGGGCAACAATATCAATTTCATTCTGATTGCCTTTAGGCTCCCACCACGAACCAATAGCCCGGTATTGGAAACTTTCGGCAAATTGCTGTTTGAAATATCTTTCTAACATAATACCCGAATAAGTAGAATAATCAGACTTGATAATAGACTGCAGTCCAACGAAATTCTTAATCTCAATCAAAGAACGATGCCGGTCAAAATAATTAAACCAAAAACGGATGAAATTATCCCGTATCTCGTAACGGACAGTTTGACTGCCCTCCTTTGCCAATACCGGACGTTGCCGCATAATAATGCCGTAGTCCTCAATAAGCCGTTTCAGTTGCCCGCCAATACTTTTATCACCCAATGCCGATTCGATTTCAGGCTGCGTATTAATCCCTCCCGAAATAGCACTTAAAATAGAAAAGTAGATTGCGTAATTCTTGCCGAATTCTTCTATCAATAAATTTTTTCCCTCATCGGTAAACGGTGAATTTTCCCGAACCATAAAAGAAATCATCCCATCAACAGTCAGTATGCCATTATCACAAAACAGCTCTACATACTTGGGGACTCCGCCCGTAAAAGAATACAAAGCCAACAAGTCATCATTGATATATTGCGGACTGTAATCGTATATAATCTCTTTCAATGTCGATAAATCAAAAGCCGACAACTTAATAATATTATCCGCTCTGCCAAACAGCGGTTCTTTGTTGTTCCGGAATATCTTTTGCATCAACGAATAGACGGAACCCGAAACAATCAAATTCATTCGGGATTTTTTGCGGTAACTATCCCAAATGTTTTGCATATCGCTATACACCGATTCATTGATATTATAAAACTCCTGAAACTCATCGATAACAAGATGAAAAGGCGTATTAGAAGCCAACTCCATCAAATATTGAAACAACGACCGGAATGTATGGATTTCAGTTGGCACAAACACATTGAGCGACTGTGTTATAACCGGAATAAACTCCGCACAAAGCGTAGCTTCACTCTTTCGCCCAACAAATAAATAAACCATCGGAAAACCTTCAACAGATTTCAGAATAAGGCTTGTTTTACCAATTCGCCTTCTTCCGGTTACGACTGTCAGACGCGAATAATCATTGAACGACAGATTTTGTATCCGTTGTAATTCAGCTAATTCGCTTGTTCGATTATAGAATTTCATAATGTATGCCTTTTTGTTATTCCCGTAACCGTTACGGCGGTTACAAAGTTAAGGAAAGATTTTACTATCAAAAAATAAAAACTCATATTTTTGCATTTATTGAATATCCCTAAATAAGAAAGTGTCTCAAAAGCGAGGCACTTTCTTTATAGATGATTGAATAATTTCAAAATCCATGGTCTTATAGGTCTTACCCAGCCTTCTTCCTTTTATGTTTTTTATAAACTGTGTTTAAAATGTCTGTTTTGTAAATATTTAGTAACGTGTAAAAAACAACTTGACTATATTGTTTAGCACAGAAGTTCATCATCCAATTATCTTTGCGCCTTAGCGTTCTTTGCGTTTATACAAAGAGCGCAAGCGCATAATTTAACACAAAGGCGCTAAGACGCGAAGTTTTTTTTATTTTTTACACGTTACTAAAGGATATAAATGGGTCTAAATTTAATTAGGGACTACCACTTTTGCGCGTTCTATTTTGCCGTTGCTGTTCATCCAAACTACATAGAATCCACCCGGAAATTTCCCCTGATTGAATTATGCCATCGGTAAAGATGTAGCTTTGCATTTTGAGTTCCACGAAAATTTAAGAACCTGTTTGAATTAATTATGCGAATCAGGAGTTGAAAAAAATGCAACAAAAAGCATATCTCCCTACGCCGAAGGCGTTTAATATGGATAATCCCTTACAAGCGAAACGCAGTTCGCGGTATGAGAAACGGCTACCTCTCTCCGGAACTTGGGCGCACTCTTCAACTCCTGATGAGCATAATTAATTCAAACAGCCTCTTAAACCTTACATTTTCAAATAAAATATTGTAATTTTGCCGTTTGGAATTTCCAAGATGAATAAAAAATAGCAATGACCTACCCCGATAATTTTGAAAATAAAACAGGGTTCGATAAAATCCGCCTTTTACTGAAAGAGGAATGTCTCAGTCCGCTCGGAAAGGAAAAAGTGGACGAGATGTCCTTTTCTACCGACTTTGAAAAGGTGCTGAACGAAGTAAACCAAACAGCGGAATTTGTCCGGATTACGCAGGAGGAAGATGAATTTCCGGTAAATTCCTATTTTGACGTGCGCGAAAGCCTGCACAAAATACGGGTTGAAGGCACATTTTTGGATGAACGCGAATTATTCGACCTGCGCCGTTCAATGGAAACGATCGGACTTATCGTCCGTTTTTTCCAACAAAAAGAGGAGGAACAATACTACTACCTGAAACAATTAGCCGGCGAAATTTTCACGTTTCCCGACTTAATCAAGCAGATAGACCGTATTTTAGACAAATTCGGGCGAATAAAAGATAACGCTACGCCCGAACTGGCAGATATACGGCATGCTATCACAAGCACCCAAAGCAGCATTTCGCGCAACCTGCAAAGCATCATCCGCCAGGCGCAAGCGGATGGGTACATCGAAAAAGACGTGAATCCTACAATGCGCGATGGCAGGTTGGTTATTCCTGTCGCACCGGGGTTTAAGCGAAAAATAAAAGGCATCGTCCATGACGAGTCGGCAACCGGAAAAACCGTCTTTATCGAACCCGAAATCGTAGTGGAGGCAAACAATAAAATCCGCGAACTGGAAGCGAAAGAAAAACGCGAAGTTATCCGTATTCTGACTGCCTTTACCAATGAAGTCCGTCCGCGCGTTCCCGAATTATTGATTTCGTATCTGTTTTTAGCCGAAGTGGATTTTATACGCGCCAAAGCACTTTTTGCACTAAAAACCAACAGTTTATTGCCTTCTGTCGAAAATAAGTTACAGATAGATTGGGCGCAGGCGATGCACCCTTTGCTTTATCTTTCACATAAAAAATTGGGAAAAGAGGTTGTACCGCTGGATATTTCGCTGGACGGGGAAAAACGGATTTTGCTTATTTCCGGTCCGAATGCCGGGGGAAAATCGGTTTGCCTGAAAACGGTCGGATTGCTGCAATATATGCTGCAATGCGGTATGCTTGTCCCGCTGCGCGAAAATAGCCGGATGGGATTTTTTGAGAAAATATTTATTGACATAGGCGATGAGCAATCCATTGAGAATGATTTGAGTACATATAGTTCACACCTGACAAACATGAAATTTTTCATCCGCAACTGTAACGAAAAAACCATTTTGCTGGTTGATGAGTTTGGCGGCGGCACCGAACCACAAATCGGCGGAGCCATTGCCGAATCGCTGCTTGGTCATTTCAACCAGAAAAAAGCGTTCGGCGTGATTACCACTCACTATACGAATTTAAAACATTTTGCTACCGAAACCGATGGAATCGTAAATGGCGCCATGTTGTATGACCGGCATTTAATGCAACCGCTTTTCAAGCTGGAAACCGGAAATCCCGGCAGTTCGTTTGCCATTGAGATTGCCCGGAAAATCGGATTACCGGAAAGTGTTATTCAGGAAGCTTCCGAAAAAGTGGGGGTTGAATACATCAATATGGATAAATATCTGCAAGAAATCGCTCGCGACAAACGCTATTGGGAAGGAAAACGGCAAAATATCCGCCAAAAGGAAAAACGGCTGGAAGAACTGACAGAAAAGTATGAAACAGAATTAAAGAATATTGCCACCCAGCGAAAAGAGTGGATACGTGAGGCGAAACAATCTTCGCAACAGCTTCTTTCACAGACAAATGCAATAATCGAAAATACCGTCCGCAAAATCAAGGAAGCGCAGGCAGAAAAAGAAAAAACACGGGAAGCAAGAAAGGAATTAGATGATTTTCGTGCCAAAATATCGGATGAAAACGGAGAAGAAAATGAATTTATCAACCGTAAGATTGCGAAACTGAAAGAACGGGAATTGAAAAAAAATCGTTCCAAAGAAAAGCAGCCGCAAGGTGGAAAGGAGACTAAAGAAGGGATCCGAGCCGGAGACCTCGTTCGCCTGAAAGGACAAACAACCCACGGCGAAGTGTTGGAAGTATTGGAAAAAAACGCCATTGTTGCCTTCGGGCAGTTGAAATCGTCGGTCAAATTGGAGCAGTTGGAAAAAATAAGCAAGAATCAAATCAAAAAGGAGATGGCTAAAACAAGTTTTGTGAGCAGCGCCACTTCCGATGATATGCACAAGCGCAAGCTGAATTTCAAGCGTGAAATTGACGTGCGCGGTATGCGTGGCGATGAAGCGCTACAAGCCGTTACCTATTTCATTGACGATGCGCTGATGATAAACGTTGACCAAGTCCGCATACTTCACGGAACCGGTACCGGAGCCTTGCGCCAGCTCATCCGCGATTACTTGAAAACCGTTCATGGCGTTTCCGGCTTTCGCGACGAGCATGTTCAATTCGGCGGAGCGGGAATTACGGTAGTAACGTTTTAAGTTATTACGGGGCAACCGCACGATTTTTTTCCTATTTTGTAATTATTTAAAAACTAAACATATAAAAAATAGCATAAAATATTTCGGGATTACCCCTTAGCGTTTTTGCGAACTTGGCGCCTTTGCGTTTAATAGGAAAAAGCGCAAGCGCATCTTTTAATTTAAACGCAAAGGCGCCAAGTTCGCAAAGGCGCTAAGGAATTTTTCTTTTTATAATGGATGAACAAGACACAACGGGATAATTCTGAAATATTTTATGTCATTTTTGAGTATTTTGAGAAATTTATCAATTTTTTATTGCCTGATTTTCAATATATTTCATTTTACCTAAATTTCGTGCGGTTACCCTGAAGTTATTAAGCATTAAATTACAAAAACATTATATATCTTTATTTTCTCCATAAAAATGCTGTATGAAAACAGTGTTATATTGCAGGTTATATTTTATATAAATCAACTCTATTTCAGCATTTTTCATATTGTTTTCCGCTACAAGCAAGTCGGTAACGGATAGCGTTCCGTGGCGGTACTGTTCGAAGCGGATTTCATAAATTTGTTTGCAAAAATCAAAGCGCATTCCGGCTGATTTTAAACTTTCCTGATTTTGGATAATTTCTTGCCAAATGCGTTCTATCTCAAAATAAATATCCTGATATAGTTGCTTGTTGTCTAAATTGACGTATGAAAGTTGTTGTTGTTTTTCTATTTGTTGCCGTCTTATTTCGTGTCTGCTGTAAATCGGGATAGAGAGCGAAACGCCCGCTTTTTTTGTGAAATTATCATCTAATTGATTCCCAAGATTATCATTTTCCCCTGTTGGAAGCTTTTGATATTGTGTTGAAAGACTACCGGACAAGGACAAGTAAGGCGAATACTGTCCTTTCACGCGCTTTAAGTCATAAACGGCAAAAAGCGAATCTTGACGAGCTAATTGAAATTCGGGTAAAGTTGCGATTGCAGATAAAAATAAGACATTGATTTGCGGAATTTCAATCTCTGTATAAGCCTCTGTTGAAGGAAGTTTTAGACCGCTTCCTTCTGTATAATTCATCGCTTTTTTGAGCCGGATAAAATCTCTTTCGTATTGTTTGACGAGCGAAATTTTATTACTGCGTTCTTTTTCTAATTGTGCTTGCATTTCCAACAGATCTACATTAGAAATCCGGCCTGCCTTAACGGCTTCGGTTATGAGTGATATTTGCTGTTCTGCCGACTGTATGGAATTTTCAAAAATCTTTATATTTTCTTGAGCAAGTAAGAGTGTGTAATATATTTCTGTAACTTCAAGTTTAATGTCGTTGCGGATTTTTTCTGTGTGAGTTTTATTGCGGTTTTTTAATAACTCGCTTTGTTTTATTGAATTAAATATCTGAAAACCATTAAACAAAACTAATTCACTCGCTAATTCTGCCGTTGCCGACTGTATGGATTGATTTTTGCGGTCGGAAATGAATTGATAATTTCCATTTCCACTTACAGACGGTAATAACCGGTATTTCATGTAAGTTAAGTTTTTGTTGTAATAGCCTTGTGCCGTTTCTTGTTTTTGCAGCTCCGTCCGGTGTGCGTATGCGTAGTTTATGCAATCAGGAAGAGTACAGGTTTGGGAGTAAGCCAAAATATTTCCAATTACAAAAATCAAAAAGAGAATTTGCTTTTTCATTGCACCACAGGTATTTGTTTTTCCCATAATTGAAAATACCGTCCTCGCTGCGCATACAAACTGTGATGGCTGCCTTGCTCCGTAACCTTGCCGTTTTCCAAAACAACAATATTATCTGCGTTTACGACCGTACTTAAACGGTGGGCAATAATAATGATTGTTTTTCCTTGCTCTCGTAATTGCAGAATTGTTTGTTGTACAAATTGCTCCGATTCCGAATCCAACGAAGAAGTTGCCTCGTCTAAAATTAATATTTCGGGATTCCGGTATAAAGCTCTGGCAATTGCCAAACGTTGTTTTTGTCCGCCCGAAAGTGCTGCGCCGTTTTCGCCAATGTTCGTATTGAAACCATCAGGCATTTTTTCAATAAAAGGCAACATTCCAAGCATTGAACAAATTTCAACAATCCGTTGCAGGTCGGGAGAAAATTCACCTAATGCAATATTTTCAATCACATCGCCGGCAAATAAATTAAGTTGTTGCGGAACGGAACTAACCATTTTTCGCAAACTTTGATTTTCAAAATAATCAATATTGGTGTCGCCAATCAATATTTTCCCCGATTTCAGAGGGTATAATTTCTGCAATAAAGCCGCTAACGTTGTTTTTCCCGATCCGCTTTCGCCAATTATGGCGGTAAGTTCGCCTTTTCTGATTTTTAGATTGAAATTCTCGAAAACATCAACCCGTGTGCGATAGCTGAACGACACATCTTCAAAAGAAATATCACCAATCAACTCTTTTTGCAATTCAATTTTATTTTCGCTGCTTTCCCGTTCCAAGTCCATAATCTCAAACAAACGGTCAGCAGCAATAAGAGCGTTTTGAACGGTTTTGTTCATATCTATTAATTCCGAAACCGGAGTAGTTAAGTACCCGATTAATGCATAAAACAGCAATAATTCTCCCGGAGTTATTGTATTTTCTATCACAAAATAAGAACCAACCCACAAAATAACGACAGTGAAAATTTTACTCAAAAAATCAGATGAATTGTTTGAAAAAAAAGAATTTATTGATGATTTGTAAATCGAATCCAACAAGCGAATAAAGCGATTTTCGGTTTTTATGTTTGCAAAATCCTCTATGCCAAATTGCTTAATGGTTTTTACCGAGTTGAGCGATTCCACAAATTGACTTTCCAAATCGGCATTATCTTCCATCAATTTGCGTTCGCGCTTTTTGTTCAACTTGTTGGTAATAAAATAAACAATGGTGTAAAGCGGAATGACCAATGCCATAATTAATGCCAATTTCCAACTGTAAATAAACATCAATGCAAAAGAAAATATCAGAACAAACACATTCACGATCAGCGAAATAACCACATCGTTGATAAAAACACGAATTTTTACAGCATCGTTTACCCGTGAAATTATTTCCCCCACTCGCATAGTGTCAAAAAATTGTTGCGGAAGTTTCAACAAATGTTTGTAATACCCCAAAATCAAGCGAGCATCAATTTTTTGCCCTGTTTTCAGCACAAACACACTTTTGCTCACACCTATAAATATTTGCAACAGCACAATAATAATCATTACAACACTCAATAAATTCAGCAAATTAGTGCTGCCGTTTATCAATACATGGTCGGTTATTTTTTGAATATAAACAGAAAACGACAACCCAAGCACCGTATAAATAATCGCGCCAAAAAGCGATTGCAGCAAAATTGTTTTGTGCGGTTGCAATAAAAACCAAAAACGTTTATATATGGAAACTTTTTGATTCCCGGCTCTAAAATCCTCGCTCGGCACTAATAACACCAACACATTCGACCAAATTTTTGAAAAATCCTCAATGCTTTCTTCGTGCATTTCGCCTTCATCAGGATTCATATACACAACTTTTCCTTTTCTGACGCCATAAATAACAACATAGTGGTGCAGTTCTCCATCTTGCCGTTTTATAATTGTGTGTGCAATCGCCGGAAGCGGAATTTTTTCCAGCGATTCCACAGTACCTCTTACTCCTTTTGCCGTAAATCCGAGTTGCTCTGCAGCTTGTACCAAACCGAGTACATTTGTACCTTGCTTGTCTGTGCCTGCAAATTGGCGAATGCGGGCAACAGGCAAATGCAGTTTATAATATGCCGCCACCGATGCCAGGCAAGCAGCACCGCAATCGGTAATATCCCGTTGTTTTACTTTAATACTCATAATTTCGGATTAATCCAATCATCTACTTTATCGAACAACAATTGCCACAAACTTCTGTCGGTCAAATAAAAACGCCCTGTCAAAGTCATACCTTTTTTTAAATAACCTTTATAACCGCTTTTGAGTTCCAAATAGTTGTTTTCCAATGCACAACGTACTCGAAAAACAGGTTGTTCGTTTATTATAATTATATCTTTTGAAATTTTTTGAATTTTACCATAAGCCAATCCCCATTGGTTGTAATCGAATGCATCTAATTGAAATGCAACTTTTTGCCCTTCTGTTATAAATCCAATGTCCATAGGCGAAATATAACATTCGACCAGCAAATCACAATCGTCCGAAATATGAGCTATGGTTTGCGAGGGAGCAATAAAATTGCCCTCTTTTACACCTGAAAACTGAATAATCGAACCCGAAGCAGGAGCTTTGATGATGTATTTTGCTTTTTCCTCGTGCAGTTGCTTGACAGCCGATTCCAACTCGCGGATTTCTATTTCATAGTTTGTGCGCTCGGCTTCCCAACGATTAAAAAACTGCTCTTTTGTGTTTTCCATTTGACGAAGAGCCGATTCGTAGCTGTTTTTGTGTTGCAAATATTCCTGTTCGGGAGTTACATTTTTGCTGTGCAGGCTTTGCGATACTTGATATTCGTTCAACAGAAAATTAATTCTTGTTCGCTGTTCATTTATTGTCGATTTGAAAAACCGCAGTTCGGTGTTGTATTTTGGAGTAGATAAACTTTCTTTACCGGCACACAAAAGGCGGATATCTTTAATAAAATTCGTATTTTCCTGTATTTTTTCTTCTTTCCGCTTTATTTGCTCTTGTATAGCCTCAGAATTTAGAATAATCAATGTATCGCCTTTCCTTACTTCCGCGTTTTCGGCAATGAAAATCTCCATTATTTCGCCATACACAACTGCTTGAAGTTGGTTGTTTTCATACGGAGAACGAATAGCGCCACGAGCCTGCGTACTGATTTCGACATATATAAACGGTAACAACGCGAATGCAACCGTAATAAAAATAACAACGGTAAGATAAATTATTCTACTGCGAGTAGAATGTTTTACAAAAAGAGATTCGGTTGTATCTTCTATTATTTCGGGTGGAAAAATTGTCATTGTCTTACTACTTTTGAGGTGCAAACATATTGCAAGTTTGTGCAATGAAATTACACAAACGAAAAGATTTTATACAAAAGGAAAAAGAAATTCTTTACAAAAGAAAGGAACTTATATATGAAGTCATCTTGACTTTTTAATTCTTTTCAATAAAATCACAGCGAAAGCAATATAATTGAAAGTTTTCCAACTTGAAGATGTGAAATCAAACCGATTCAAAATAGATCTGAAACTATCCATCCAACTTCCATCCTGACTTCATTTGCGAATTATTCTGATTTCGCCTGTTTATAGGCAAAATCAGAGTAATTTTCAGGAAATAAGAACACACATAAATATTATTATCAATACGTTATGCATTTTCCAAATATCCATTTTTACTCTTTTTCATCAGTGCTAATATAGCGGATAATCAAAAAAAATATACGAAAAATCATACTTAAGTGGGATTGACAGAAATAATATGAAATATTAATTTTGCAACGAAATTAGTGAAAATTATTTATATTTAAAAAATGAAAAAAGGATTCAAATCGCTCGTTTTACTGCCTGCGGCTTCAGTTATAGCCATGCAAGCTGTCAGCCGACAAGAGGCGGCACGTACACAAAACAGAAAATTTTCGACTGAAAGCGCTCTATTGGAAAATATCCGGCATCTTACTTTTGTAGAGGGAGAGGGAGGATTAATTGCTGATAACCCATTTTGACGGTAAAAACAGAAAAAGCTCGATTCACAAATTGGATGAAGTTGCTAAACTGGCCTTTGGCGAATTATTCGCCGCCGAGGTAATTACCCCAATTATATTTACACAACATCAAAATATAAAACAAAATTTAAGAGAAAATATAAAACATAATATTTAGATGTAGCGTTTGCGGTTATTCTTGTCTACTGAAAACGACCAAAATTCCGACTACAAGATAATAAGTAAATACTCACGTGCGGCGTGGACTTTAGCTTATTTGTAGTCAAAGGTTACTTGGTCGTATCTTAGTTGACAAATAGAAGGTTACAGTTCACGCCTATTCTATTTACAAAACTCAAAAAAAATATGCTGTTTGAAGAAATTAATAGACTGCAACAAATAGATAAACTCATTCGCCTAAATTGTACAGGCAACGCACAAGAATTTGCAAAAAAACTAAACCTAAGCCGCAGGCAAGTGTACAATATTATTGAAAGCTTGAAAGACATGGGCTTAGCAATAGAATACAACCGCCACATAGGTTCATTTGTATATACCAAGCCCTACAAAATCAATATTACCTTTGAAATTACAGAATTACCCGAACACGAAGCCATGAGAGTAAAGGCAGGTTTTATTGTAAAAAATAATTTTTTTGCTAACAACAATAATGCTAAAACTGTCGTTTATGGTCTTTGAAATAGCAAATCGCAATATGCAAATAAGCAAAAAATGCATCTTTTATAATCGTGTAATAAAACTACACAAACTTGAAATACGTTTGCAACGTAAAAATAGTTGCAACATTTTACAAAAAATAATTTTATTGTATAATTTAAAAACTAAAAAAGATGACAAATTTTAATTTAAGTGCTTGTGGTGTTCAAGAAATGAACAAACAAGAAATGATTGAAGTTAATGGTGGTAAAATTGATTTCTTCAAAGTTTTGAGAAAAACTTTAAATGTAATTGGTGTAGTTGCCTCAATTCTTGGTATCATAATGATATTGTAATAGTAACTTCGAAAATGGTTCAAAAAACATTTATATGTTTTGAACCATTTTTAATATTAAAAATGATGAAAAAACGCCCTCTTATTATCATCCTACTTTTCGTAATAACACTACAAGTACAAGCCCAAAAAAAAGAATACTCCTTTTTAATAGTAGATTCACCTGCAAAGTTATATACAATGCGGCAATACAATGAAAATTTCTTGAGTGCCTATCGTTTAGGATTTCAAATGTTTAACAATCTCCTGCCGGACACCATTTATACAAAAAGGCTTAAAATACCATCTCAATTACCTTCTGCTCTTGTTCAATTGTATGTCAATGCATACTTTTTCACTCCTTTAACTCACGAGGAAGGTCATCGTAGCGTATTGACCAATGAAGGTATTGGATCTATTTCTATTCCTTATTTCAGAAATGATGCAGCATACATTGTGGGTGTAACCGATGAATCGTTGAAAAATCTTCGTGATACAAAATTACCAACCTACATACGTTTACACATTGCCGGCAACGAATCGGATTACGCACTTGCCTTACGTTCAGCAACTTTGCTTAGTTGGAATCAGGAATCAATGGACGTTTTGTGGGTACATCATTTTCTCCGGAAATTTTCAGTTACGTTGTATTATTTTGACGGAGTGATGCATAGTAATGAAACAAGTAAAGAAGAAGAAAACGAATTGGATAGAGATATTGTCGGACACGATGTATTGAGCGGTATCCGGCATCTTCATAGACCCGATATGGAATTTCACAGATACACGAATTATAACGATTTGACAAGAGAAGAAAAGCAGTTTGGCAAACGCATGGGCTGGCGTTCATTGATAAATTTAATCGACCCTGTATTATTTCGTAAAAATGGCTTCACTTTCAAAAACGGAACCAAATTTAATTTTGCCGGCGGATATGGAATGGCTCCATTTGGGGATTTTATAGACCAGCACTTTTGGTTGAAAACAAAACACTTAAACACCTATTTTTATGTGCGTGAATATCAAAACCGCCACACTTGGTTTCCTGAAATAGGAGTGGGATTTGGAGAGATATAAAAATTATCAAAAATTTATATACCGACACCCAATTATATGGTTGGCAGCAAGCCCAAAATTTGGATTTCAATACAAAAAACGGAGATTGGGGCGGAGCAATTAATATGTTGATGAAATACAAATTTAACTTTCCTCGAAAAAACACAGCTATTTCCCTTAATCTTGGCATAATTGCCAAAACACAAGGTTATCTCTTGGAAGAAATGGCATTGGACGAGCATATCGGTGTGCGTTTTGGTACAAGTTTATGGTTAAACAATTAGTTACTCACGTTACGCACCATTAGAGAAAATAGCCAATACCCCTCGTTTGCCCAGGATTGTTAAGTTATTTTACACTTCCTTTATCCGCTCGCTGCACGATTACCAAAGATTCATTGAACTGGATTATTACCCGCAAAAAATAGCCACTCTGCAAAAACGGCTTGGCAGTTACCTGCGATATGACTTGGGATTGCAACGGCAACAGGAAATTACCAGACAGCAATATCAAATTGCCGGCTACAAATACCTGCGCGATTCCTTGCTGTTACAAAAAGAATACCTTTCGCAGCAAGAGTTGGAAAACACGCAAACCCAACACCTTCAAAGCCATCTTACTGTAGAAAATTCACTTCTTGAAATGGAAAATCTCCAAATTAGAATATCGGAATTGCAAGAGACCATTTTAGATAATCAACAGCAATATTCAGACCAAAAAAGCAGGTTGGAATCCGAATTGAACACCAATATTACCCTGTTGATAAACGAAATCAATACGTGGGAAATGAATTACGTGTTTGTCGCTCCTTTTGCCGGACAAATTACCTTTACAAATTATTGGGCAGCGAATCAACATATTACATCAGGAGAAACTGTTTTTTCTATTATTCCCGAAAAAGAAGAAAATGTAATGGGCAAGGCGTTGTTGCCGGGAGCTCGCTCAGGCAAAGTAAAAAAGGGGCAAAAAGTAAATATTTATCTTGCCAACTATCCGGATGAAGAGTTCGGAATTGTAAAAGGAATGGTTCAAGACATCTCCCTCGTTCCTGTCAATAACCATTATACACTCGAAATTGCTTTGCCTGACGGATTACTGACTACCTATAAGAAAACGCTGCCTTTTTCGCAGGAAATGACAGCTAATATAGAAATTATCACAGAGGATTTACGATTATTGGAGCGTATCTTTTTGCCGGTCAAGAAGTTGTTGGTAAATAAAATTTAACTTTGAATAAACCGTTAATGGTGATATAAAAGTATGCTGGTAGATTGATTTTTGTTGCGACTGTTTTTCCTTTATTAACGCACGTTTTTTGAAATTGCCGTCCACGATTGGGATTATGGTTTTAGCAATCTTTAACTCCCCCAAGCAGGCTGGATTGTTAAGTTATTTTGTAAGTGTCTAAAAATTATTCCGTATGAAAAAACGGTAAAAAAACAACTGGCATGCCGTTAGATATGGCCTTTTGTCTCATTTTTTCAGCTCCTGATGCTCACAATTAACAGGTTCTATATTACTTTTACAACCTCTGACATTTTTAATACGCTTTCTCTTCCCCTTTTAACATATTCCAGACAGTGAGAAAAATAATTTTCATATCCATCCAAAAAGTCCAGTTTTCAATATACCACATATCTTTTTGGATTCGTCCTTCCATTTCCGCAAGCTCTTTGGTTTCTCCTCGATAACCGGTAACTTGCGCCCAACCGGTAATACCCGGTTTTGCGAAATGGCGAATCATATATTTATCAATCAGTTTTGAATATTCTTCAGTGTGCTTCAACATGTGAGGCCGTGGTCCTACGATTGACATTTGTCCGAGAAACACATTGATAAACTGCGGCATTTCGTCCAAATTCGTTTTACGCATAAAAGCACCGATTGGGGTAATCCGGCTGTCTCCCTTACTTGCTTGAACCTTGTCGGCATCCTTATTCGGCCTCATTGTCCGGAATTTAATACAATAAAAATCCTTACCATCTTTTCCCGTTCTCTTTTGCCGGAAGAAAACAGGTCCCGGAGAGGATGATTTTATAGCTATCCCTAACACGATAAATAATGGAGGGAACACCGTTATCAAGAAAAGGGAAGAAAAGAAAAGATCGAAAACACGCTTTATAAATTTATTGGACGTACTTTGTAGCGGCTCTTCTATCAAGGAAATAATCGGAATATCTTCTAAGAAAGAAAGGTTTACTTTTTGGGACAAAAACCGTTTAAAATCCGGAACAATATAACAGCGAATCATATTGTTTTCCGCAAATTTAATGATAGGAATCGCTTTCCTGTCATCGCCTGCCGGCAGGGCGCAAATAATCTCGTCAATAGAGTGATCGGCTACAAATCCGGGAACGTCATCAATCTTTCCTTTAACCAAACTCCCCGGCACAACATATTGATTTTGGGGGCGATCATCGAAAAATCCCATAAATTTATACCCATAAGAAAGATTGGTAATAATAGAAAGATAAACTTCATTTGCGACATTTCCCGCTCCAAGAATAATGATACGCCGGGAATTTCTCCCTTTCGTACGGTAGTGCTTCAATGTCAACCGGGCGAAAACGCGCCAAACAGAAATAAAAAGAAATAGCAGGATTGAAAGAGAAACCTGAAATGAGATAGGGAAATAATTATATTGAATAAGAAGCAAAGAGCAAAAAAGAATTAAAGAGTATAAAATAATAGTCTTCGTTACTTTGTTTAGTATGTGCTCAATAAAAACAGACCGCCTGTCCAGCACAATCCCTACAAAAAAAAGGCTTATCGCATAAGACATGTTAACAAGCATCCACATTATACGACCTTCTTCCAGCAAATCTGTAGTTGGAGAATATAGAAAACGGACTAAAACAAAGCATAAGTTGAGAACGATTAAATCTCCCAATACAACTATACCTTTAACGGAAAATATATTTTGGCTTTTATTCGACTTCATCGGCATAAATCGTTATATTAAACTGCACGAAATTACGACAAAAAAAGGAATTTTAAAACTTAAAATCTACAAAAAAGGAAGTCTTGCCATAAAATCATAACAAGACTTCCTTTTTTTATTCTATTAATTCCAATTTAGAATATATACGCAAAACCAATAGCAAAATTGCCGGTATTAGCCACATTATTTGTGTTTACGTTAAGACCAAAATTGAATGTTGAGTTTCCATCTTTAATTTTGGTATTACTCAAATCAAGACCTAAAAAATTCAAGTTGGCTAACAAAATAAAATTATCTGAAACGCTATAACCTAATACTGGAACTATGCCTAAACCGAATGAAGTCGTTTTTTCTTCTTGCTCCGTTTTAGAACCATTTACATAAAGGCTCGCTTTTCCCATTACTTTCAACTTTCCAAATTCTACGAAAGAATAACGGAGGTAAGGAGCAACTTCCCAGCTGTTTGTTTTGACTGCATCGCCTCCTTCCGGCTTGCGGCTATTCATACCAAAACCGGCGGAAATACCTAAATCCAATTTTTCATTAAAAGAAAAACCGACCTCAGGGAAAAGTGAAAAGCGGGTTGTTGAATGCAATTTGTTGCCATCGTCATCCTTTACCGAACCAAATCCTAATCCTAATGATCCTCCTACGTACAATTGTGCACTTGCAACCATGGTTGCGCAAATGAAACTTACTACTAACAAAATCTTTTTCATAAAATTACTTTTTTATTGATTAGTTTTATTTTTAAATCAGTGCAAATATATGTGTTTTCACACAAAAAACATGTTTTTTAGCAGAAAAATATCCATATTTATTACTACTCTCTAAAAACAACTCAACTTTTACAAGTTATATGAACTTTGGGTGAAAATTTTATACACAAAACCAAAAATTACAATTTAAAACAAAACAGCAATAAAAAATTTCAATTAACAACAAAACACAGTAAAAATAAATCAAATTAACAAATAGATATTAAATAACGTTTAATTTCAATCACTTTTTTATATTTTGTCGCAAAAAAATGATATATTTGCAACTGTTTTGACAGAAAAACAATAAAAAAAGCATAAGAACAAGCAATGTTTCTTTCCTTTTGTAAATTTAAATATATATATTAATCGTTTAAAAGCTATGGACGCAGCAGTAAAAGAATTTATGGCAATCGTGATTGCAAGA
>QMCD01000062.1_pt1 | contig 72100 bp, 56 predicted proteins | sample 1821841 | NCBI WGS metagenome assembly QMCD01 (sample SAMN01991225, study PRJNA193472) | Termite gut metagenome, whole genome shotgun sequencing project. | isolation source: worker | host: Macrotermes natalensis
GTCCACCGGATTGATCGATCATGTTTGGACGATCCGCGAATGGCTGTCCTATCCGACTTGTTAACAATCGCCGGTCACAAGGCAAATTTCCGGAATGCACTGGAACCAACACTGGCCCGCCCAATCTCTATAGCCCATCCATTTTAACGCCGAAAACGAGAATTTTTCACTTTTAGGGGAAATGGCGGAAATAGTCCTTTGGGAAAGAAGGGGGAGAAGAGATTTCTTGATTTTCAGACACCTGCTCCCTATTTTCCCCCGCCTTCCCCTGTTTCCTCCGCCCTACTCCTATACTCCGCTTCTTCACGCCGTATCCGAACGTGCCCGGAGCCGGTAGGCAGGTTTTCGAGATAGCGGGGATCAATTTCCTTGATTTCGACCATCTGACCGGGCGTAAGACGTTCAGAACCATCGATGACCACCATAGCGTTATCGACGAGTAATTTTTTGCCTTCATTGGTTTCCGGCAAGACGGAACAGCGGTCGACGGCGTGCGCCAAAAGCGTGACGGGCACGGGCTGCACGACAACGCGCTCAGGTCGCTCGCCTTCGGCTGGTTCGTTCAGAGCCACCCAGACGGTTCGGCCATCGGGTTTGTCCATCATGGCTTCGACGGGTACGACGATACCGGGCGTGGGTGCAGTTTCCGGCACATGCGCTGTGACGGCCATGCCGGATTTCAAACGTCCGCTTTCATTGGGTAAACGCACCAAAACCGGATACATTCGTGCTCCTGCCGTGCCGGGAGCATAAGGAACGATGCGGAAAACCTTACCCCGCACTTTGAGGCCAATGCCAACAATGCTCACGGGAATTTCATCACCGAGCCGCAACCGGTCAACTACGGGCTGGGTGACATGAATCAGGGCATCAATGTCGCCGGATGAAATAATTTGCACGATGGGCGTACCCGGCGAGAGCAATGCACCGACTTCGGTCATTTTTTGAATGATATATCCATCGAAGGGGGCCTTGATTTCAGTGCGTTTGATTTTTTCCGCCGCTTCATCGCGCACCACGCGAGAAATGGCGAGATTGGTACGAATCTGGTCGGTTTTATTGACTTGCAGCAGATATTCGCTCACCGAAACGGCCCGACTTTCGATCAGCTGCTGGAGCCGCTCCATTTCCGTTGTTTCGTATTCCAAGACCGACGCTTTCAACTCAATGTCTCGTTCGGCCATTTTGTGGGTGAAATCAGGCCATGTGTCGTCGATCTTCGCAATCAGGGTCTCGCCCGCCTTGACGGAATCACCCACTTCCACGGGATATTCGAGCAATAAGCCGGTGACTTCGGACGACAGCACCGTATTTTTCACTTCAAGCAGCTTGCCTTCAAACTCCCGGATCGACGGCACTTCACCCGCCTTGGCCTGATCGACTCGCACCAAGGCTGGTGGCCTGACCGTTTTTTGCACCTGGCCGGGCGACTCCAGCTTGGTAAGCTGGTCTGTAAGAAATGCCTGATCTTGAAGTTTTTTATTCTCCTCGTGCGTACGATAGATCGAAGTTGCCGCAATGCCAATGAGGAGAAAGGTGAGCGAAAGCGCAACGGCCCCGACCGAAAAACGCGACCGCGAAGGTTCAGAGGGATTTGTCATCAGAAATATCCGTCGAGAATGAAAATTTTACTCAATGTGTTTCATGTATGCGTGGAACCAAGCAGAGCCACGACCGCGCCCATTCTAACAGAAAAGCTGTGGGAAAGCAACAATGTTGACGGATTCTTGGGTAGGATTCAATGGTTGCGAGGATGTAAAAAGGTTGGTAGAATGAGCGAGTGTTTTATCAGACGGTCAACAACGGTGGGGGATTTTTTCAAAAACGATGGGAATGAGCGCAGAAGAAACAGCAACGCCGCAGGATTCGGCATCGCTTCGGCCCAATGTGTCGGGATATTTTCGTTTCAAATGGTATGTCGATATGGCCGTTGTGATTTTAACTCTTCCGATTATCGGCTCGACCATTTTGCTTTTCATGTTTCTGACGTGGCTCACGTCGAAAGGGCCGGTCATTTACACACAAATTCGTTGCAGCAAGGATGGCAAGCCCTTCAAAATGTACAAAATTCGCTCGATGGTCGTGAACGCGGAGTCGCAAAGCGGCGTCACTTGGGCGCGGGGCCGGGACCCGCGGGTCACCGCTGTGGGACGCGTCATGCGAAGGCTGCATATCGACGAATTGCCACAGATATACAATGTGTGTCGCGGCGAAATGATGGTGGTCGGTCCTCGTCCTGAGCGGCCAGAGTTCATCGAAAAACTCGGCTCGCAAGTCCCCGGTTACGAGTACAGGATGCTCGTTCTGCCCGGCCTGACCGGCTTTGCGCAGTTGAATCAACACGCGGATACCGGCTTGGAAGACGTACACAAAAAAGTCATTTTCGACTTGGAATACATTGAAAGAGCGTCGTGTTGGTTTGACTTCCGCATTCTGGCGGGCACGGCCTTGAAATGTATAAAATACCGAGGTCTTGATCGCGTGTTGCTTCGGCTACTGGGTGTTCATCGCAACGCGGAGGATTCGCCTTGGGCCGCCAAGGTCGGGCTACTCGAAGATCACGAATCCGTTCACCTCAAGCCGGCGGAAGCGGAAAGTCGGCATGAGCTGTAAACACAAAAAAGGAGTCCGAGAGGACTCCTTCGTTTTTCAGCCGGGCCGCCAAAGCCCGACTCTTTTCGTTCGTCTTACGGCGTAGGCCGGATGCCGGTGATGAATTCTTCTTCCTCTTCTTGGATGATGATTCTCGGTGTCACTGTCATCATAATGCTCTGGGTATTCCGTCCGATGGCCGTGTTCATAAACAAGCGGTTGATGTACGGAATTTTATCGAGCATCGGCACGCCGTTTTCCTTTCGACCCTCGCTGAGGCGTTTGATACCGCCGAGCAGGATGGTTCCTCCGTCCGGCACGCTGACCGTGGTCTGCACCGAGAAGGTGGCCAAGCTCGGCAACTGGATGGTCACGCCGGAGGCGGAGCGAGTTTGACGCCTGCGCGAGCCGCGTTCGTCACCGGTCGTCGGCGCGTCCGCGTTCCCCTTGGCCGAGGTTTCCGTTTCATCGGTTTCCTCGTCTTCGCCGACATAACGGAAGGTGTTGACCTTCGTGATCTTGCTGAATATCGGATTCAGCGTCAAACGCACGTACTGGCGGTTGTTGGACACCGTGCCCTGAACGGTCATGTACTGGCCTTCGTTCAGCATGACAATGACCGGCTGATAGGCCGCGGCAAAGTCGCCGACGTAGGGAATCACGCTCGTCACAAACGGTTGCATGGTCACGTCGGTCACCGCACCCATCTGGCCATTGAAAATCATGACCTTCGGGGCTTGGAGAATATTGCTCCTAGAATCACCCTGCGTAGCGTTCATAAAGAAATAGGTTTCGATTTGGTTCAGGAGAGCAAAGCCCATCGTCAAACCGCCGTCCATCTGGAACCCGCCGTAATCGGGCTGGGCCAGACCATAGCTTCCCTGCATGATCGGAATCGACAAGTCGCCGGTGATCCCCAGTTTGTTGTCTGCCGTGCTCAGACCGACTGTGACGTTTCTGCCGCCCATAATCGTGCTGGAAGGGCTGGAATCATCGTCGTCTTCTCCCGCTTCATCCGGTGTGGGGACATCGGCTCCCGTAATGATTCGGCCTGCCGCGCCATCGTTTTTGAAAATCATGTCGAAGTCGATGCCCATCTTTTCATAGAAGTCGTCCGACAACGTGATGTACCGAACCTCGACAGCGATCTGGAGATCGTTCAACTTTCGGAGTTGAGCCAACAGGTCAACGATTTCGGCGTGAACTTCTTCCGTCTGGCGAACGACAAGGCTCAAGTTGGGCATGTATTCCATCATGTCTCCTTCATCCCACGAATCCGGTGAAACGACGGCCTCGATCAAGTCCATCAGTTCCGAGAAGTCAGCCTCACCGCCGCCCGTCCCGCTGTTCGTGCCGCCCATACCCGGCTGGCCGCCGAATCCGGCTTGACCAAAGCCCGCGCCCGCCATGTTCTGGCCTGTACCAACCTGAGCCAACAAGCCTTTATTGCTGGCTTCGGCAATCATATTCTGATCCACCGCCGTATTGCTTGCCAGTATCGGGCTGCCGTTTCTGGCAGACCTTGCCGTTCGCATTGCCCGGTCCATGGCCGAGTTGAGATCGTTGGGATTCTGGCCGTTGAAGTTCGGAATGCCCATAATCAAGTCACCGACATAGTATGGGCGGGAGTACAATTCGCCTTTCGCCTTGGTCGCGCTGGTGATCTTGAGCATTTCATCCTTGACCACGTAGGACAAGTTTTTCGATTCAAGGATCAGATTTAAGACGCTCTTGAGCTGAATCTCTTTCATAATACTTACGGAGACTAGCTCGTCTGATGTCACATCAACCTCGCGCAAGGCAGGCCAGTCGACAAAAAATCCGACACCCGTCTGACCTTCCAAAAGTTTCAGCACTTGTTCCAACGGCATGGGCCGGTCAAGGCTGAGCGAAACAGGCTCTTCAAGTCGCTTGAGAATTTGCAATTCGGTTTCCGGCCTGTACATGCGGAGAACATCATCCGAACCGCGCCGACGATTTTTCATCGCGGCCCAGTTGTCGCCGAAAAGCACGGGATTGTTTTCGAGGTTGAGCGGAATCGACGTGGCATCGACGGCCAACATGGCATCGTTGAACCCTCCGGCCTTTTGGTCGCGGATTTGGATACTGCGGTACGAGTTGGCCGCCAACTGCGTCGCTGTGAGCAACATGTGCGTCGCCGACTCATTGGGCGCAAATTCCCTCGCTTTTTTCGCCAAAATGACGGCCTCGTCATAGCGGTGCTCGTCGAGCAGTCTGTTACACTCGTCAATCAAGGTTTTGAGCCGCTCTTCTTTGTTTCGGAATTGCTCCGCTTCCTGTCGGCGTGCCTCCAAGACGGCCTGATTCTTGAGGTTCTGGTCGAACTGCGACTCATGCCGTTCGATGAACTTAACCGTTTCTTCAATGGCCCGATCAATATGGAACACGAAGGTGCGTTTGGTCTGTTCATCGATTTGCGATTTCTCGACGCGCTCGCGTGCCGTTTTCAAAATATCGAGGCCCGCTTCGGGATTGTTCTGTTCGCTGGCTTTCCGGGCATCGGAAATCTGCTGCATAATTTCCGACGAAATCTGATTGATCACCGCCTGCCGGTCGCGCATCACCTGATCGACAATCGGCGAGTTGGCTACGTGCGGTGCGTTCTGCGCCCACTGCGCGTTGGCGATCCCACCTTGAACCTGCTGGATGGGCTGGGCGGGCATCTGGCCTTGGTTTTGAGGAGCATTATAAACAGCCGGGGCCATCTGCACCGGCGTCTGCTGCACGGCCACCTGCGTCGCACCGGCGGGCATGTTCTGGATCATGCTTTGACGTCTGGCGGCCACCTCGGCCAAAAGTTTGTTCGGCGTGTCGCTGCCTGCGGGATAAATCGACTCGGCCAAATTGTAACCGGCGGCAACGCGGCAAAGCTGCTCCGCCCGGTCAAGCTGACCGACGTTCATCACTTCCCTCGCTTGACGCAGCATGGCCATCGACTGATTCAAGTCGCTCTGGGCGGCCTGCGACAGCGGCTGCTGCATGGCCACCATCGTGGTCGGGGCACTCATGCCATGCACACGGCGTGCGTCGTCGATTCGCTTGAACATGGCCGAGGGTTCCAAGCCCGCCTGACGCTCGGCATGGTTGTAGACGACACTTTGATTGGCCGCCTCCTGCGTCAGTTGGACGGCAAGATCGAGTTCGCCACGTTGCAGCATCGTCTGCGCCTGATTGAGCGAAAAGACGGCGTAACTGCGTCGGAAATGATCGGAACCGGGCGCGGTGCGTGCGATCTCGGCCAAGTTGTTGTAATCGTAGACAAGCCGCTCCACATTTTCCGGGCGGTCATCCGTTTCTCGGTAAGGCAGGTTCATTGCCTTGACCTCGGCAGTGAGACGCTGAGCGTTGGCAATGTCCTTCGTGGCGACGGCCTTCCGTGCCGCATGCAGTTTCTGCGAGCTTAACGCCATCGCCTGCTGGAGATTGAGTGCCGGTGCGACAGGCCCCGCTTGGTTCATCACGGCAACGGGCCGGCCTGCTATGGGCTGCGCGGAGGCGATGTTCCCCAAGGATGGAAATAACCCATCGGCTGTGCTGAACGAAGTCGTCAATCCAAGTGCTACGGCAATCAAACCTGATTTGATTCTTGCTTTCGGTTCCAACACGATACTCCTTTCGAGTCACGCCGTAACGCACGGTACGAACGTGGCCTGTTCTGTTTGCCCTAGCCTCATGCTAAGGGGATTCGACGGAAGTTGTTTCAGACGATTTGTTGTTGATCCTCGTATCAGGGCATTTACCCCCTTCGCACTCGGGGCATAAAACGCCTGTTTTACCCATTCGGCCCGGTCAAGCCGGATTTCGACAAGTGGGAAAAAACTACATGTCTTTCTCCTAAGATCGAATCTCTCGTCCCACTTCATTAGGAAAAAATGGGAATAACCAACAGAAACCAATCTTTTGCTAGAAACAAATTTTTCTACATAGAGCGTTTTTTGGGTCCGCCACGCACAATGTGCAAAAATGCGCAAAATAGAAAGAGGCAACCAGCACGGCGGCCCGGTTTTATGAGGCCAGCGAATCAAACTTTGCCCACGGAAGACCTGTTTTTCCCGGCACGGTACCGCTACTTTCTCAGAGCGTGCGGGGAGAATAGAAAAGCCCGGCAAACACGGGCAATCTTGAGCTTACTGTCACTCATTCTTTACCTTGGCCAGTTCGCCGACAATAACAAAGGCATCGGCGACCTCGGATGGGATTCTGACCGGTCGGCCTGTCTCCAAATTCACAAAAGCCCAGAGCGTTTCCGATTCGGCCACAACGATGCCATCGCGGCGGCGAGTAAAGCGGTATTTTCTGGTCGAACGAATGCTTTTCCAGTCGGCAATCCAAGTTTGCACTGTCAGTTCGTCGCCTTCCGCCGCTGGTGCGAGATATTCGATGGTGTGACGCCGGGCAAACCAAGTTTGGCCCAGTTCGATGTAGCGCTCGACCGTCCAGCCGTTGGCCGCCGAATGGGCGATTGCCGCCTCATTCATCCAGCGGAGATAGCACATATTGTTGGCGTGGCGATTTTCGTCAATGTCCGATGGCAACACAACAACAGGATGTTCAAAAACAGTGATGGGCATGGATGGACGGAGAAATGGGGGTGTCGCAAGAGATTTCGGTCGATATTTCAGTGCAAATACGGCGGCGGGTCGCCTTGAATCACCGCCAAGGCATTCTCCGCGGCTCGCTGTTCCGCTTCTTTCTTGGTGGCTCCCCAGGCCGAGGGAAAAACCTTCTCGCCGATCCGAACGCCCACATTGAACGATTTGTGATGGTCTGGCCCTTTGACTTCGTGCAGACGATACTCCGGCGAATGGCCTAAAAATTTCTGCGAATGATGCTGGAGCAGCGATTTATAGTTGTCGGCGTCATGATCCGCCAGCATTTTGTCAATTTCTTCCTGAAAGGCCGTGAGAATGAACTGCCTCGCTCGATCCAAACCAAAGTCAAGATAAACGGCGGCGATGAAAGATTCCACGGCATTGGCGAGAATCGAGCCGGGCACGCGACCGGAGCGTCCCAGCCCGCGACCGAGAATCAAATACTTGTCCAATCCGAGGCGGCGGCAAACGCTCTCGCAGGTGGCTCGGCTGACCACGGCGGACTTGATTTTCGTCATGTCACCTTCCAGCATATCGGGAAACTGGGCAAAAAGATGATCGCAAACCACGTAGCCCAGCACCGAATCGCCGAGAAATTCCATGCGTTCATTGGAATGCTGCGGCGTGTCGGCCCCGGAGGAATGTGTCAGCGCAACCCGCAAGAGTTCGGTATTTCGGAAATTAAAACCGAGTTCAGCTTGACAATTTTTCAAAAAAGTATCCAGTTCCATGAAGGGGGATTGTACCGAGTTCCGGCTTTTTTTCAATGAGGCATGACCACGAGTCATTCCGCCAACTCATACAATCCTTCGCCGCTTTGGTTTTTTTGGGCTTTCCGTTTTTCGGCCATGCGGCGGAGGTCGTCCGCATATTTGCGCTGTCTAGCGTCAAGCTGCGAAAAATCGAGACCGGCCAATTCTTTCAACGCGGCATTGACTTGATCCCTCGCCAGCAATGTCTGCGCCAGCCGCAATTGCACTGCGACACGTTTGGATGTGTACAGCGTGATGTATTCCCGCATTAGTGCCACCGACTCGTCATGCTTTTTCTGATCGGAAAGCAATTGAATGAGCTGTAGCATGTCGCGTTCCGGCAGCGTCCAGCCGGGAAACTCCGCTTTTTTGCGTTTGATGAGCATCAGGGCGGGCACAGCGTTTTTGACGGCGATGGCGTGACGGATTTCGTCGATCAGAAATTCCCGCCGCTTTTGGTCTTCTTCGGCTTTACGACGCCGGTTTTCGGGCTTGGCGTCTTCGAGAGCTTGACGATCTTCCGGCGACATCGTGTGCAAACCTCTCCAAACGGAATAAATGTCCCAGTATTCGCAATCGACCATGTTTTGACGCAACATGACAATGCCGATGCCCAGTCCGATGAACGCGCCCATGACATGAAAATACTCGCTGGAAAGCACCTGGCCGGTTAGGTAAAACCGCAGCGACAAGATCAGTATATTCAGCCCAAAATAGATACCGGCGAAAATTTTGACCGACACCTCAAAAGCACCGGCGAAAACGCGAAACGCGAATATGATAAAATAGGAACACTCGACGGAATTTTCCGGTGTCCAAATCAGGCAGATGGCCATGAATCCGAAAATGGCGGTGGACGCCCCCAAACTGTGGCCTGGCTCGGCGGAAAAGTTGTAAAGAAAAATCTGCGTTGCCGCACTTTCAAGCCCTCCGACCAACACAAAAATCAGCAGCGTCTTCCACCAGCCAATTTTGCCTTCGACAATCAGACCGAACACCCAGAGAAAAAGCATGTTGCCGATGATATGGCCTAGATCGCCGTGCATGAAATTGCTCGTGATCCACTGCAACGGATGAATACCGCCGCCGATTTCCAGCATGAACGCTTCCGCTTGGTCGGGATAGATGTGCTGCAACACGAAAACAACAGCGCAGAACACGATCAACCCAATCGTGGCGATAGGCCGGTGATAAAGCGGGGCGTCCGTACCGTAGGGGAAAATGAACATGGCGTGCGGTAACAAATGACGTCTTCCAAAGCGTTCGGCTCTATGATAAAATGCCGCAGAAGTTTTTGCTAGCCTTCTCTGTTATTTTTTCACTTTCGTATCGTTCCATGTCCGAAGAGACCTCACTTCCTGAAATGTCTGCCCCGAAAATTCCGCTCATCGGTTCCCAACGCAATCCTGAAGCGTTCCGGCCTGCCCCGTCGATTCCCGTGGTCGGCGGAACACCGGCGTCAGAAGTGTTGGCGTCGGACGTGCCGGTCTCGACGGAAGAGCCGCCTAAAAGGGAAACGGTCAGCGACTCCCCGGAGAAAACGGAGGAAGGGCTGAAAGACGATACCCAAGAAAAAGCTCTGAAAAAAGCGGTTGTCCCAACGAATGCCAGAGTCGAACTGCCAAAAATTCGCAACGGCAAAATGACGGATGACCTAGAGGATGAGTTCAATGCCATCTTCGGCGTTGCAGCTGGGGGCGGTACGGCGATGGACGAAATGCTACAGGCGTCCGTGGCTGTGGCGGATCGGGAAGTGCTGGAGCCGGAAACAAAGGTCAAGGCGAATGTGATTTCCATCCGGGGCGACAGTGTTTTTCTCGATCTCGGTGCGCGGGAGCAGGGCGTGGTGTCGATGAGAATGTTCCCCGTCGAGGCCGAACCGCAACCCGGCCAGACGCTTGAGATTACCGTGATTCGCTTCAATCAGGAGGAAGGGCTTTACGAAGTTTCCGTGCCGTTGGCTGCCGCCGATGTGCGGGACTGGTCGCAAGTCCACGAAGGCATGGTGGTGGAGGCGAAAATCACGAAGACCAATGCGGGCGGCTTGGAATGTGAAGTCAACCGGCTTCGGGGCTTTATCCCGATCAGTCAAATCGAGCTTTTTCGCGTCGAGGACACGGAGCAGTACGTCGGTCAAAAGCTGACCTGCATCGTCGAAGAAGTCAACCCGGAACGTCGCAATCTCGTTTTGAGTCGCCGGGCCATGCTGAATCAGGAACGTGAGGAACTGCGTGAGAAAGTGCTGGCAGAACTCGAAGTCGGCCAGACCCGTGAAGGTCTCGTGCGGAAGATCATCGATGGCGGCGCGTTTGTCGATCTGGGCGGCGTGGACGGGTTCATTCCGATCAGTGCCATGTCTTGGGGCCGCATCAACCATCCGAGTGACGTGCTGCAAGAAGGAACTCGCGTCAAAGTTCGCATTTCGAAAATCGATCTCGAAGCCAACCGCATTTCGCTTGTTTATCGGGACGATGCGTCGAATCCTTGGTCGAATATCTCCGAACGCTTTACGGAGCGAGGTATCGCTCGCGGCAAAGTCACGAAAATTATGGAGTTCGGTGCATTCGTTGAACTCATGCCGGGCCTTGAAGGACTCGTTCACATCAGCGAACTTTCACCCAAGCGGGTGAACAATGTTCGTGAAGTCGTCAAAGAGGGCGAATGGGTCGATGTATTGATCGTTTCGATTGATGTGGAGGCAAGGCGAGTTTCGCTGTCGATCAAGCAGGCCGCCCCGCAGGACGCCGCTCCGGTAACGCCGGAAACAGAGGAAGAGCTTGCCCCGGAACCGGCTCGCGCTCCGATGAAAATCAAAAATCCTCACAAAGGCCCACTCAAGGGCGGTACCGACAAACCGACGGGCGGTGAGCAGTTTGGGCTGAAGTGGTAGCGGTCGTTCGCCAACGCCCACGGAGATATACTCGTGCGGTGCTCGCCGGGCGTTGCCTGCTTCAAATGGCGTAGTGCCTGCGCGCCCTGATCTTTCCCTGTCAAACATTGACATCTGTGCCGGAAGAGGCAAGGCAAAAAATAATTCTTTCAAATTTTCGGCTCTTTGGTTCCATTCGCAATCGTTTCATGCCGAAAAGTGGGTGAAGGCATGTTGTTGCCGAGAGCGAGTTAAAAATTGGTGTGGAGTGGTTGACGCCCGTCGCGCTGATGGAAGTGTGCGCGCACATGGGATCGCGGCTCCAGAGCAATTTTGAACACGCTCTAAACTGTTCCGAACACTCTGCTTCGGACATGTACTGTTGTAAACGACACACTCATTTCTCAAGTTACACCATGAAATCATCTTGCCTGCGTTGGGGTCTTTTTTCTCTACTTGGTCTTGCGGTGGCTTTGTCACCCCGGCCCGTTTCTGCACAGGGCGTTTTGCTCCGAAGTTTTGGGGCCGTTAATGAGTCGGTGGGTAGTGTGGCCACCGGGATGCCACTGGATGCGGGTGGAGCACTTTATTGGAACCCGGCCTCGATTTCCGCGTTGAAAAAGAATGAAATTTCCTTCGGACTGGGAATTATTCTGCCGGAAACCGAAGTACGGTCGAGCATCATTGAACCGAACAGTGGCACAGCATTTGCCAGTGGTTCCACCACGGGCAGTGCCGGGGCCGTGCCCGTACCGACCATGTCGTTCGTGTGGCGTCGTTGCCCCAAATCGCCGGTGACTTTCGGCCTAGGAATGGGCGCAGTCGGTGGTGCGGCTTCGCTTTACGCTGCCGATCCAATGAATCCTATCCTGCAAAGTCGATCCAAATCGGCCTCGGTGATCGTGTTGCAAGTAACGCCGACCGTATCCTATCAAGTCACGGACAAACTTTCCGTGGGAGTGGCTCCGTTGATTGATTTGGCTTCGCTCCAGATCAACCCGATGCAGCTTGGCCAGCCGCTGGGCACGGAAATTCACAACTACGGCACACGCTATGCTTGGGGGGGCGGTTTCCAAGTCGGCGCATTCTATGATTTCAAAAATCATTTCAAGGCCGGTTTCATGTACAAAAGCCCTATCTGGGCCGAACCGCTAAGCTATGAAGGAACGACGGCCAATACCCCGACAACGGCGGTGTCGGGCAGCTTTGAACTGGACCTGCCGACGACGATTTCGCTGGGCTTTTCCTACGACGGATTCAAGAATACGGTGTTTGGCATGGATTTCCGTTATTTCGATTACGGCCACACGCAGGGATTCAAGCAGGGCGTCGATAACACTGGCAAGGTGATGGGACTCGACTGGGAAAGCGTGTTCTCCATTGCAGTGGGCGTAGAACGGAAGCTCAGTAACAAGCTGAAGGTTCGCATGGGCTACGTTTGGAACGAAAATCCGATTCCCGAACGCAGTGCCGCGTTGAACGTGGCCGCCCCGCTGATGATGAAGCATACGCTGAGCTTTGGAGCGACCTACATGATCCAGAAGGACCTCGAATTTTCGCTGGCCTACTCGCATGTCTTTGAAGAAAGCAGTACAGGCACGTTCCCATCGCCTCTCTCCGGCACGGTGGGTAGCGTGACCAATGCCGCCTATGCGGACGCCGTTATGGCGGGCATTGCGAAAAAATGGTAAGCACAAACGCCGGAAAGGGCGTTATGATCCGCAAACGCTGTGAAAGGAAACGCCGACTTGCGGATTACTCGCCCGAATTTTACGTGGACAGGAGTCACTCTTTTCGTCGTGGCGAGAATTTGATCTTGTCGCAAATTTTATGAATCGTGCCACCGCGGATTTCGCCGGTCACGGCGGTGATGGCGTCGATGACATAGCGGTAATGCAAATGCTCATCCGGGGCTAATTCCACTTCGATGTCGGCTTCTTCAGGCCCGCCACGCTGCATGACCACGCCGAGAACCCGTTGACGGAGTTCGCCAAAATCCTTGCCAAGCGAATTGTCGCCCAGTTGAATGGCCGAAAGCTCGCCAGATTCCGCGGCCACGAGTTTGACCCGCAGCGGCTCCGGGGGCAAATCAAGCGGCTGCGTGTCCGATTGACCGGCGGGCGGCATGTTGATGCTGAAATCACCCTCCGGGACTACAATTTTGAAGGTCATCACAAAAAAGACCAACATAAGAAAGACAATGTCCACCATCGGAGTCATTTCGAGAGCAATTTTACGGGCGGCGGTTTTGTGTCGTTTCATTTAGTGTAGGGTGTAGGTGCTTTGCGCTTGTGCTCATTCATCTTTAATCTTTACACCTTCATTCTCCTTGCTTTGCTCTAAGATTGAAATTTTCCAGCCCCAAGTCTTGGCAAAGTTCAATGACATCGCGCACGCCGCCGGTTTGGCTCCGGGAATCGGCGCGGACAATCACGGTCACATCTTTGATCGGCGTGTCCATCATGGCCAGAAAGCGTTTGTGAAAATCGAGCCGGCCTTTCAGACCGGCCAAATCGTAGTCGACGTTGTTGTAAATGATCTTGCCGCTGTCGAGGATTTGCAGCACAATCGGCTCGGCGGGTGGCATTTCCGGCGGCTGGGCCAGTTCGCTGACGGGCAGCTTGATACGCTCGTTTTGGTCGGCCTCAGAAAAATTGATGAGAATCATGAAGAACGCGATCAACAAGAACGTGATGTCGATCATCGGCGTCATGTCCAACTCTTTTTTTTCAGCACGCGATTGGAATTTCATGGTGAGGAGGGGAATTTTTGACCGGTGCCAAGGGCGTGTTGACTCTGACAGTCCGGCGACACAGCGGAGATTGGAAATGTGGTGCGAGGGCAATCTTGTCAAACCTCAAGGCTTGCCAAGGCGGCCTACCGTATTACCATCGCCCCTTGGGCCGGCCTCGTTGCAAAGGCGGTTGGATCAATGCCGGTCGCTTCTTTATAGCGGCTTGAAATTTCGGCAATGACGGCATCCACTTTCGCCGTTTCAACAAGTGAAACGGTGCAGCCGCCGAAGCCGCCGCCGGTCATCCGGCAACCGAATACGCCGTCCACGGTTTTCGCAATCTCGACCATTGCGTCAAGTTCCTTGCAGGTGATTTCAAAATCATGCCGCATGGAATCATGGCTTTCGTACATCAGTTTGCCGCATTCCTGCCACTGCTTTTTGTGCAGGGCATAGGCCGCCGCAACGGTGCGGTCGTTTTCCGTGATGATATGTTTCGCACGTCTGTAACAAATTTTGCCGCAAATTTCGCCATCGGAGTCTCCCTCGAATTTTTCGCGGGCGGCGTCGAGCATGGCCATCGTGGCATCACGTAATTTTTCCACGCCGAGCAGTTTGGCCGCCTTCTCGCACTGCCGTCGCCGGTCAGGATACTCGCTGCCCGTCAGCTCATGTTTCACGTTGCTGTTAATAATCAGTACGGAAACGTCCGGGTCGTCTATCGGCACCATTTTCGGTTCGCGGCTGCGGCAATCGAGCAGCATGGCATAACCTTCCCGGCCCATGACGGAGATGAATTGATCCATAATGCCGCAGGGCATGTGAGCGTACTCGTGTTCGGCTTTCTGGCACAAAAGGGCTTTTTGCTCATCACCGATTTTTTTGCCGTTCATTTCCTCGATCAGCGTCGCGGTGGCCACCTCGAGCGCGGCACTGCTCGACAAACCGCCGCCCAGCGGGACGTTGGTTGCGACGACCGCCCGAAACGGCAACGTTTTCAAACCTCCTTCGGAAGTGCCGTCGGAAACGCAATTGATCGTGCCGAGTATGTAGCTCCACCAATCGACGGGTTCCGGTGGCGAGGCCGTGCCATCGACTTTGAACGTGGCCGGTTCGTTCTTGCTGAGGCTGAAGACGGTCGCTTCGTCCGTGCCTTCCTCGGCTGGGCCGGCTGCGATGACGGTGTAGCGTTCGATGGCCATCGGAAAAACGAAGCCGTCATTGTAATCGGTGTGTTCGCCGATCAAATTGACCCGACCCGGGGCGGCCACGATCCACGTCGGCTTCGTGTTATAACATTTAATAAATTCCGCTTTGGCCTTTTGAGCGAGATCGATCAGGTTTGGCATGGGGAAAGGAGTTTAGAAACAGGATTCAGGGGTTGAGCGTCAGAATGCGTGAGACGCTTGGGTTTATTTGGCCTTCCCCCTCTCCCTCTGGAAGCGGGTCGGGGTGAGGGAATGACGATGGTGTGGGGGGAAAATTGGTCACTGCTCCGCATCGTTCCGTCACAAATCTTCGTTGAGGGCGTCGTACTCTTTTTCCGAAATCAGCGAATAGACATAGCGACGTTTTCCATCCACGGTTTCCCGCTCGACTTTGACATATTGAGTCTTGTAATCGCGTTTTTTCGGTTTCAAACCCTTGTGGGACGGGACAAGAGCCAAAATCTGTTCATCCATCAGAATCAGGTGCTCGCACTCAGCGGTAAATAGCTCGGCACATTTTTTGATTTCTTCATCCGAATAGTTTTCATCGCGTTCTTTACGCAGCCCAATGTGCGGGTAAGTCGCTCGATAATAATTGACAAGCCCCAATCGGGGCATTCCCACAATATTCAAGTCTTTGAGCGCCTGAATTTTCGCTTTCATGTCGTCAGACAGAAAAAGGTCTCGTTTTTTCTTATAAAACGAAAGAAGGTCGTAATCCATCCAAGAGTATGCGTAAAGCTCCGGCGTCCAAACGTCAATGCCGGCCGAATAGTGGGCACCGAGCCGGTAGAAGGCCCCTGTATGAGAAGGCCGGTTTTCAACAGGATGTTTTTTGGAGCTGGCAACAATGGCCTTGACCGCCTTTTCCACTTTTTCGACGGGAATGGTCGAAACATAGTAGCCATCGGGATAACGGAATCTCTGGTCCGTGTCGGACAAAACCTCCCAAGCGATAGTTCCATCGGCCCAGATCATCACGGACTCGACGGAATTGTCGGTAATTCGCTGCCCGTGGTGGCCACGCGGTCCCCGATATTGCAAAATGGGTGGCTCAGCTTTGCCATTGACAATCCGGTAGCTCGAAGTGTCCACAACACGGCGTTTGCCATCGTCGGACTCGTCGGACTGCACGGACTTTGACCTTTCCGCAAAAGCGATCAAAGAGCCAAGAAAAAACACGAGGAATAGAATGATCTTTGTGTGCATGACGGCTCCTCTGGTGAAACGGATTGCACCCACAAGTTTTGTTCCTCTGCACTTGCGGCTCATGGATCGTTTTTCTACTCCGGCTTGTCCGTCAGCGCGCAGGCGAAATCAAATTGCACGGACGTTTTGCCGTTCAGGGTGACTTTGCCACGCAAGAAATATACGCCGGTCATTTTGTCTCTGAATTTGACTTCCAACAAAATCGTATCGCCGGGGTGGACAGATTGCTTGAAGCGGACTTCGCTCATTTTCGCGGCGACCGGAATTTTGTTGTCCAAGTCCTTGTCTGTGAAAATTCGCGTGAGCAGAATCGCGCCGGCCTGCATGGCGGCTTCGCAGAGAATCACGCCCGGCACGATGGGGAAATTCGGGTAGTGGCCTTGGAAGAAAAATTCTTCGCCGGTAAACGTTTTCTTGCAAAGAATGCGTTTTTCGTCCCATTCGACGATTTCGTCGACGAACAGAAACGGTTCCCGGTGCGGGATGGCAGCCTTGACTTCCTCAAGTTTGTTCATGAGAAATGAATTGAGATGTGAGAGTTGAGAGGCAAGAGTCGAGGAGGAAAACAGAACGCCTCGGCAAAAAAAATGTCACCGAAACAATTTTCCATTCTCGACTCTCAACTCTCCACTAAAAAATTACGCTCCGAATTTGCCCAATCGATTCGCGTGAGCCATCGCCAGCGGCATGAGGTACTGGGCTTCAAACTGGCCCAACCCGCCGCAGATCGCCCATTTTTCGCCGTACTGCTCCAGCATGTCAGGCCGGGCAAGGTCGGAAACGATCAGCGTCGGAACCGGATGAAAACTGTGCGAAGCCATTTTGGCCGGCGTGCTGTGGTCGCCGGTCACAATGAAGCAATCAGGTTTCAGGGCCGAAATTTGCGGAATCACCTTGTCCAGCTCCTCGATCATTTTGACTTTCTCATCGAAATTGCCATCTTCACCCCGGCTATCGGTATACTTGAAATGGATGAAGAAGAAATCGTAATCATTCCAAGCCTGCCTGAGGATGTCCATTTGCTCTTGCAAGGTAGTGGCTTCGCCTACAAGCGTCATGCCCGCAAAACTGGCAAGTCCTTTGTACATCGGATAGACGGCGATGCAGGCGGCCTTGAGGCCGTAAAGCTCTTCGTAGCTGGGCATGTGCGGTTTTTTGGCGAAACCGCGCATAGTATGATTGTTCGCTTTGGGCTGATTGGCTAAAATTTTGACGGCCTGAGCGTGGAACTCTTTAGCGATTTCCACCGTTTTCTTGCCAGCTTCGTCGTGAGCCACCGGGTCGAGCACGGGCACGCCGGTGCGCTGCGGGTCGGTGTCGGCAACGCCATCACCCAGCCCATCGCCACGGAAAACGACGACGAAACGATGCTCTTTGACCGGCTCGACGAAAATTTCCACGCCGGGAATCTTGATGACCTTGAGCGTTTCGACCACTTTTGCGCTTTCGTCAGACGGAATGCGTCCTGCGCGGCGGTCGGTGATGTTGCCGTCGGCATCCGTGGTGCAAAAATTGCACCGGATGGCCACATCGTTTTCCTGCATTTGAAAACCGATCCCGGCTGCTTCGAGAGCACCACGACCGATGATAAATTTCAGGGGATCATAGCCGAACAGCCCCAAATGCCCCGGCCCGCTGCCCGGCGTGATCCCCGGCTTGATCGGCAAGGACAGTCCTTGAACACCCACTTTGGCCAATGCGTCAAGATTCGGTGTGTTGGCGGCTTCGAGTTCGGTAGGGCCGCCTGGCGTGATGGGCAAGCCGCCGATCCCATCGGAAACCAACATGACAATTTTTCCCCCATCGGGTTCTTTCAGCGATTTGATCAAGTCGTGTACGTCCATTGTTTTTCTCCGGTTGCGAATCGTCTGCGCATAATAACCGCAGTCTACACAGGTATCTTCACTACGCTACGCTGGATTATACCAACAACCTGAGCCGGTCGCAATTAGGGGCAACAGGGAGTCAAGGCACGCCACTGGTTTTTGGCCGTGACTCGTGTTAGAATCAAGGGCGATCTTCAAGATTGTGTTATTTTTCCGGCTTTGGCAGCGTACCCATGAATGTTCGAACCTTCACTTCACCGGCGGCGACATTTGTTTTTTGTGCCATTATTGCGTGGGCGGCTTACGCTTCGGCCCAAAACGACGCGGCGCGAAACCTGTCGCCTGCACAACGGGCTGTGGTGGAACAATTGCGGCAGGAACTGGGGAAGTACCGACTGAAGGAAGACCATTGCAACGTATTTGATACGTCCAAAGAGCAGTTTTACAGGTACTTTACAATGCCGTATCAAGTGGGACGGCATATCGTCTTCAGTCCCAACTGGAACGCGTATGTCGGAACGCAAGTTTCCCCCGCTCAAATGCTGGCCTTTCGCAATCGAGCTGATGAAATTTTTGAAACATATAGCAAGCTGGTTGGTCCGCCTGCCCTTGGAAAAAAAGTCCTCATTGATGTGACACCTATGCTTGACAGGGAGAGCATACAAAACACGGGAGCACACGCTCACTACAGCGTGAACCAGATTTGCTACAACGCAGTACATATCGAGGGAACGCTTTCGGCCATCAAGAGAGGCGATTACAGCCACACTTTGATGCATGAACTGGGGCATACTTTTTCAAATGGCCGCGAGTGGAACATCAATCCTGAAAGTTGGTCCGAATTTTTCCCTTGTTTCGCGTTGGAAATCAATCCGAGAATCTGGTTTGAGTATAACAACATGGCTTATGTCAACAAGAACAGCAAACCTGTGCTGACAAGGGGCAAACTTCACCGCGTTCAAGTCTTGGGAGCCATTGAATTTTTGTACAAGACGGGAACGCTGCAAAAATATGGCGTGGAAGGAAATGAATATCAAAAGGGCATCTATGATTTTTACCTTTACGGCCTTGTCGGCAAAGTCGGCTGGGGTGTGTACAAAAAAGCCTTTCAAAGCTATGAGAATGATTCGTTCAAGTCGCGCTACGAGTATGAGGGCGACAAAAAAGATGTGACGGCCTTGGATTTTTTCGAGCGCATCGCGTATTTCAGCGAGGATCGCAAAAATATTTTGAAAAGTTTGCCCGACCAGGGCGAATTGCTCCAAGCGTTTGATGTGCGAGTCACTTCGCTGGAAACGCTGGCCAAGATGACAAAAGAGGAAAAGCGCGAACATGAAGAACTGAAGCGGATACGCTCCTTGAACGGCAATGAAAAGGCCGAGGCCATCGCAAAATTCAATTATCGAAAAGCGGTCGAAGTCGCCGAAGAAAAAATACGGAAAATCCGGGACGAAAGGCAAAAAATGCTGAAGAGCGGCTCGCTTTCCGATAGGGATAAGGCGATACGTAGCATCAAATTATTCTATCGAGAGCAAATCGCAAACGCGGACTTGTCGCGTATCAAAATGGCCGGCGTCAATGCCACGCCGGAAGAACAAAAGCAAGCCGAAGACGCCAAGGATACCTTGGTAAAAAAGTATCGAAACGAGGAGAAACAAGCGTTAAGCCCTGAAAATATCGAGAAAAGCGTTGAAGCGGAAATGCGAAAGATCAAAAACGAGAAGGACGATGCTTGACGCGACGTTGAACGCGACAATACGTGACGGCATGATGCGGCGGGCAACCGCCTGCCTCATTTTTTTTCCGCACGGGATTGCCGACGGCGATCCACTTCCTTGAGAATGATTTTCCGCAGTCGAATGGCCGTCGGCGTGACTTCCACAAGTTCGTCGTCCTCGATAAATTCCAACGCCTCTTCCAGCGTGAAATTCCGGGCGGGCTTGAGAATAATGTTACGGTCCGTGCCGGAAGCCCGCATGTTCGTGAGCTTTTTTTCCTTCGTCGGATTCACGTCCATGTCCTCGTTGCGGGCGTTTTCACCCACGATCATGCCCTCATAAACCACGTCGCCCGGCGCGACGAAGGGTTGAGATCGTTCTTGCAACGTGTCCAGAGCGAAGGCGTTGGTTTTGCCCGACACCATCGAAACCAAAACGCCCGTCGGCCTACCGGGAATCGCATCTTCTTTCGGCTTGTAACCCTCAAAGCGATGATTGATGACCGCGTTGCCCTGCGTGGCCATCAGCATTCTTGTACGCAAACCGATCAGGCCGCGGGCCGGAATCGAAAACTTAACGATATTGATTTCGTTGCGGTTATTGACTTCTACGATTTGCCCCCGCCGCGCCCCGACCATTTCCATGACCGGCCCCAGTTGAGCTTCCGGCACTTCGACCACCAGCGTTTCAAACGGTTCTTCGATCACGCCGGCGTTGTTCCGGTAAATCACTTCCGGCTTGCCGATGGAAAGTTCGTACCCTTCGCGCCGCATGGTTTCAATCAACACGGAAAGATGCAAAACGCCTCTTCCCGAAACGGAAAATTGCTCCGTGCCGTCAATCGGTTCGACACGCAGAGCGACATTGCGTTCCAGCTCCCGCATCAAACGATCCCGCAAATGCCGGCTTGTCACAAACTTTCCTTCTTTGCCTCCCAGTGGCGACGTGTTAATACCGAAGGTCATCCGCAAGGTCGGTTCGTCGACGTGAATACGTTTCAAGGCAACGGGATGCTGCGGCGAACAAATCGTGTCGCCGATTTCAATATCCGTCAAACCGATGAGGGCCACAATGTCACCGGCGTCGGCTTCGTGAACTTCGGTTCGGCCAAGATTATCAAACGTGTAAAGCTGGGCAATCTTCCCCGGCGTTTGCTTGCCGTCTTTTTGCATCATAACGACATTCATGCCTTTGCGGATCGTGCCGGCATGAACTTTGCCAATCGCAATTCGCCCCACAAATTCCGACCAAGCGATTGTGGTGGTCAGCATTTGCAGCGGCGCACCGATGTCGACTTGCGGGGCGGGAATTTTTTCGAGAATCAAATCCATCAGCGGCAGCATGGACTTTTCGACCCGGCCTGACTCAAACGCTTCCGGGTAATTGGCCGGGTCATCGGTAGCAAATCCTTCTTTTGTGCTGGCAAAGAGATACGGAAATTCCGCCGCCTCATCGCTGGCCCCCAGTTGCAGGAAAAGGTCGAACATTTCGTTGACAACTTCATGTGGCCGGGCATCCTTGCGGTCGATTTTATTGACAACCACGATAGGCCGGAGTCCGACTTCGAGAGCCTTGCCCAACACGAAGCGGGTTTGCGGCATCGGCCCTTCGGCGGCGTCGACCAGCACAATGCAACCGTCCGCCATGCGGAGAACACGCTCGACTTCGCCGCCGAAATCCGCGTGGCCGGGCGTATCGATGATATTGATTTTAACGCCTTTATAGGGAATGGCGATGTTTTTGGCCAAAATGGTGATGCCGCGTTCCTTTTCCAGATCGTTCGAGTCCAGAATTTGCGTGCCGGCGAGCTGGGCGTCGCGGAACTGGCCGCTCGCGCGGAGCATACAGTCGACCATCGTGGTTTTTCCGTGGTCGACATGGGCGATGATGGCGATATTACGAAGGTCGTCGCGGGTTTCGGGCATTTATTGGGGGCAGGAGACAGAGGGAAAGGAGTCGGAAGCGAACTTGTTCTAGGAAACATCTACAGCCGCCGCATTCTACACCAACTTGACAGGCTTTCAAGGATTGGTTTTAGAGCGTATGAAACATTGCTCTGGAGTTCACCGTTCCCGTTGGGGCACTCTTTTCCGCCTCGTGCCATTCCAGCTGGCCGACCGTTTCCAGTTTGACAGGAAGACGCGCGTTCAACCGTCAGTTTGCTACACTTCCTTCCGGCTTTTGCCCTTCCAGTTTTTGTCTGTCTGGCGCGCCTTGGGCGATGATTTCCAGCACGTTGGCAATTTCCGTCACGGTCGCCTCCGGGCCGTACAGAATGAGCCAAACACCGCCCTCCGTGGAATCATTTTCAGCAGGCCCTTCAAAGACCGGGGAAACCGTTATCTCGCTGAATCTTGAGAACAGAAATCCAAGGCCCGTCATTTTTTCTGCTGACGAGTTGAAAAAAGCGGCAAACTGTTCCTTAGGGAACCGTTTCGCCGGAAAAAATACCGTCCGGGCAATGGATTTGATGGGCAGCACCGCAGTAGCAACGACCGGCGACGGCTGTTTTTCCCGTGTTATCACAGCCCTATACTCTGTCTCCTGTTTCCCGTCTACCATTTTGATCTCAGGCACATACCGTACCTGCGTTCTCTCACTGTCAGGCACGGCGAATGTTCCTGTGACAATTGGAGTGGCAATTGGCACTGAAGGTGGGATTTCGGCTTTCGTTTCAGTCTTTTCAGCAGACTTTTCGTCTGCAAAGGCCGACACGGTCACGGTCAACAGACAAACGACGGTTGCGAGAGTAATTTTTTTCACGGGAAAACTCCTTAAAAAGTTTGCAATTACGAGCCGGGAATTTATTCCCGGTTCATGGATAGTGGATCGCATGTCATTCCTCGCTTTTCTCAATCTCATTCTTCTTCAAAATATCATCCACCACGCCGTATTCCTTCGCTTCTTCGGCATTCAGGTAAAAGTCGCGGTCGGTGCCCTTGGCGATCCGCTCCTCACTTCTCTTTCTGCACCAAGACCCTAGCAAAAATTTCTTTGCCGTCCACATACGGACGGTATTGTTTCTCATAAACGATTTGATATCCTTTTTCTAGTAGACCATTGAGTATAGGCCGGACGGACACGGCGAACGGCTTTTGATAATCGCTGGGAATGTAACCGTTATCTACCAATAAAACTTTTGAATCGTCATATTTTTTATACTTGTCCGGGATGCTTTTCAGAGGCATCAACTTTAATAGTTTGTATCGGGGTCTATTTTTTACGTGAAAATTTGTGTACCAAAATCCCGCCGCTCGAGTCAATTCCCTTTTGGGATTCAGAAAGTTATCCACTTCATTGTACCCTGCCCAAACCTGCTTTTTTATAAAATAGGAAATGTAAGCATCATTTTTCACATTCGTAATGTTCGAGATAATCAAAAATTTTTTCTTGCTTTCAATGAGGATGCGCCAATAATCGGCTGCTCTCGAAAAGGGTGGATTCGTGCAAACAATGTCTGCCTCTTCATGCAGAATCTTTAGCGACAACGGATGGTCAAAACTACCATTGTAACCTTTCGGATAATCTTTGTCCTCGATAAAACCGTCGTTTGTAAAAATTCGGGTGTAAATATAGCCTTGTGGTCCCTGATTAAACAAGTCCACCGGCCCGCCGTAATGTGTGCAAATCAGCTTGTTCAGCCCCAACGGTTGAAAATTCAAAATAAAATACAGGGAAAAGGCTGATGTCCGCTTTTCTTTATCATCCACCGCGTCGTCGCAGTTACAAAACACGGTCTTATTCTTCCAAATGCTTTTGGGATACATCGAAAGCTCTCTTTCCACATCTTCGTACAGCGTATAGAATTCGTCGTCTTCTATTTTTTGCGCTTTTTGAAGCACCTCTTTTTGAGAGAGTCCGCGGTCTTCGAGTGACGGAGTGGTTTTTTTGATAATTTGTACAATTTGTTTCTTGTCATCGCGTTTAATAAAAATCTCTTTAACAAACGCTTTGTGCAATTTGATAAAATTCACATAGTTTTGAAACAGAATGTCATTATAGAAATAAATTTCCGCACTTTTATTTTCTCGCAGATGGATAAACTCCTTTTTGACGGCATTTTCCAACTTTGTTGAATCCGTCACTTCGGCGGAAAAGAGATACTGATAAACATTGTCTTTCGACTTGCCGGTCATGCCGTTGTATTCCTTGAGCCGGCGTTCGAGGTCGTTGGTCTTGCCGATTTTGCATTTTGCCGGCTCCAGCGACGCTTGGACGATGTAGATGTACTGCGTATCAGTCATTGTTTTCAATCTCCGCTTTCTTCAAAATATCATCGACGACGCCGTATTCCTTCGCCTCTGCGGCGTTCAGATAAAAGTCGCGGTCGGTGTCCTTGGCGATCTGCTCCACCGGCTTGCCGATGTGCGAGGCCAAAATTTCGTTCAGCATGGCCCTGTCCTTAATAATCTGGTCGGCCTGAATCTCGATGTCCGTCACCTGGCCGCCCACGCCGCCCCACGGCTGGTGCATCATAATTTTCGCGTGCGGCAGAGCAAAACGCTTCCCCTTCGTGCCGCCCGCCAAAAGTATCGAACCGCCGCTGGCCGCCAAACCGACACAGTACGTGGCCACCGGGCAGCTCAGCATCTGCATCGTGTCATAAATCGCCAGCGTTGCCGTCACGCTGCCGCCGGGTGAATTGATGTAAAAATGGATGTCCTTGCGGCGATTTTCGCTCTGCAAATAGAGCAGTTTCATCACCAATTCGTTGGCATTGTCGCTGCGAATTTCGCCTTGCAGAAAAATAATCCGGTTTTCCAGCAGCAAATCGCCCAGCGTCATGGAACGCTGACGCTGATAATCTCGGTAATTGGCCATGGAATCGGGGGTATGCGGACTGTGTGTGGAGGGAAAGTAGGTGTCGTACATGGTGTCTTTTTTTGTTGAGGTTTTTCATGCGATCAGTGCGTATTCTGCCTAATAAATCCATATCGATCAAGGGCTGGAGCAGAAAAAAGCCCAATTTCCCTGATGCCATTTTCGTGGAACCACGGTGGATACGCTGCGTTCGGCAAGTAATGCGGCACATTTGAGCGCACCAAGAGATGGTCTGGAGCCTCCGTCTCCGTTGGTCGCTACTTTTCCGGCCTTGATCGTTCCAAAACCAACCCAGCCTCGCTCTGGGGATGCACGGTTTTTTGCGTTTCCCCTGCCCGACTGGACGGTTTCAACTCCGGGGCGAAAAAGGAATGCAGCACGAGCAAGGCCGCCCCGCAGACGAGCATGGAATCGGCGATGTTGAAATTCGGCCAAGGCCAAGAGCCGATCATGACGAGTACCCAGTCACGCACCGCATAGACCGGATCGCCCACGGCGTGCAAGTCTGTGGCATAATTCCACCGCAGGCCGTGCATCCCCAGTCGGTCATAGAGGTTTCCCAAAATGCCGGAGGAGATCATGCCCAGCGTGACGACAAGAAAAAGGCTTTTTCGTGCAGAATGAATGACCCAGCCGAGAATACCGAGGAACGCAAGTACCGACAAGACGGCGAACATCATGCTACGTCCCTGCCCCATGCCGAACAGCGCACCCTCATTCAAGCTGGTCTGAAAACCAAAAACGTCCTGCCAAATCCAGTAAGCGGCTTGCTGCTCTGGCTTTTCCGGGAATAGATATTCCCCCGGCATTCCCAGCGAGGAAAAAGCGTGGTGCTTCGTCGCCAAGTCGGCATAAAGCCCCAGTCCCGTGACAAGCAAAAACAGAACGATGGGGAACAACGAACGCAACACGAACCACGAAAAAAAATTCAGATTGCGCCCATTTTTCATCCTCCGCTCTCCTCTCTTCACTCTCAATTTCTCTCTTCCTGCGCGATCGTGGCACATTTGACACACATCGAAGCGTAGGGGATGAAATTCAGCCGTACCTTGGGAATCCATGTTTCGCACGACTCACAAATGCCGTAGGCCCCCTGCTTGATGCGTTGCAAGGCCTCTTCCACCATGTCGAGGATGCCACTTTCGGATTGCATGAAGGCCAAGGTTTGTTCCTGCTCGAAATTGTCCGACCCCACGTCGGCCATGTGAATCGGCATGGAGGAGACATCGCCCGACGGATCCATGCGATTTTTGTTCAAGGCCGCGTCCGTCATGGTTGTCACATCGCCTCTGAGCCTTGCGCGGATCATCAAAAGTTTTGTACGGTAGCTTTCGATTTCGGCGGCGGTCAACCCTTTCTCGGCAGGCGAGGTCGTTTTAGGCTGCCTGCTCTGCTTGGTTGGTTTGGTCGGTTTAACAGGGTGGGTCGGCTCAACAGGTTTGACGACCGACTTAACGGCTTTCTTGGGCTTCGCTATCGCTTTCCCCGATGCTGACTTCACTGCGGTTTTCACCGGCGACTTGGATGGTTGGGCAATTTTCGCGGACTTACCGGCGGTTCCCGCCTTCGTCGCCGCTGACTTGGTCGCTGCCGACTTAATCGCCGCTGTTTTTGTCACCGCCTTGGCTTGTGTCTTGGCGACGCCGGCGGTTTTCTTCGTGGCCTTGACCGGTACTTTTGGAGCAATTTTATTTGTTACCGCCTTTGTCGTTTTTTTAGACGATTTTTTCATAGTCAAAATGACGTCAATCTGCTTTGCAACATCAATATTGGCACATCCTGCCAAAAGAGGGTCGCATTGTAGCCAAACGGTCCAAAAAAATCAAGATGTCTTTTTGTTCGATTTTTGTTTGGTTTACATCCGGGGACTGCGCTGCACGAACTGCGTCAAGACGGCGTGCCCAGCCTATTTTACCGCGAGCGAAAACGCTGAAGCGTGTCGCGGAAAATCGCCGCCTCCGGGGCCATGCGCACCACCTTTTCCTGCGTTTCGATGGCCTTGTCGTACTGCTTGCCCAAAAAGTACACATGGGCCAAGGTATCCAAATAAGCGACCGACTCCGGTTCCTCTTTCAAGGCTTCTTCGATCAAATTCAGCGCATCCGTGTAGCCACCGCCCGTATTCGCCAGCAGCCAAGCCGCCTGATTGCAGGCATCGACGGCCTTGGCATAACGCAATTCCGTGTTGCCTTCGCGGTAAATCTGTTGTTCAATATGCCGTAACGCATTGTCGATTTTCTGATTGAAGTCTCTGAAAGCAGCATGGTCGGCGGGACCGCTGTTCCTCTGGCGGCACTGCCAAGCAAAAATGAGCAGATCGATTTCAAAAGGGTCCATGTTCAGGCCAGCCACAACATGCTCCTCAACTTTTTGCCAGTCATTCTCCGCGGCGGCCTGATGGGCGAGCACGAGAAACCGGCCCACCTGAAAACGCTTGACCAGCTCCGCGGAGTTGCTCTGTCGGGCTTTGAATGGCTCGCTACCGGCCAGTTCGGCGGCTTTGTCAAAATACGAGACGGCGGCGGCGAATTTTTTTTGAAACAAGCTCGCCTCGGCGGCCAGATGACAGGCATCAATTTTGAACAGGATGTCGCCGTGCCCAATGACAAGATCGAAGTGCTGTTTCGCCCACGCCAAGCGATACTGGGAACGCAGAATCCTCGAAACGTGCAAATGGTCGTAAAACGGCTTGGACGCACCGAGTTCGATGGTGTCCCCGTCGGTCGTTTTCGTCGGCTCCTCCGTTTGCACCATCGCCGCGGCGGCCACCGCCCTGTCACGCTCCGCCGCCAAGCCCGCACGGTCTTGCAACATGGCCAGCGCGTAAAACAACAAAATATCGTTGCGGTTGCCGGCACGAATGCCGTTGTTTTTCGGATCGGTTTGAAATTCCGCCATTCTGTCCGTCAAGTCAAGTACCCGTTTTTGCAGCGACGCATCCACTTCTTCACGGCGTTCGTCAAAAATACAGCGCAGTTCCACAAACAGCGAAAGCAGTTGAAGCAATTCATCGTCGCCGGGATCGTGAATCGTGTCACGAATCGAGCGATACCATTTTCGTTGCATTTTTTGCGCGACGGGCGGCGAAGCGATCAACGCTTTGACGGCCTCGGCTCGGAGGGCACGGTTTTCATCAAAGCGAGCGATACGGCAAAGCGTGCTCAGCCCCTCCCCCGCCCGAAAATCGGATAGCGGGTTACAGAGCAGCCAAATTATTGCCCCTTTTTCCACAGGATCGCTTTGAAGGGAATACGCCGTGACCCAATAACGCACGGCCTCGTTTTCTCGGCCCACCGAAAGCTGTTCAAGCCGCGACAGAATGCCTTCCGCCCGGCGGGCAATCTCCGCGTCCGCGTCCTCTTTGGCCTGCTGAAGTTCGACGAAAGCGTCAAGTCCGAGGCGTAACAATTTCTGCTCCGCCCGCTCACGCACCAAATAGCTGTCGTCACCGAGCTTGCGGGTGAGGTGTTGGTATCCGTTCAGGTTGTGTACGTCCCGATCCAACGCGGAGGTGGAAGTTGCGAAAAACAGGACAAGGAGAAAAAGGAATGGACGTTGCATGGAAGGCTTGAAATAAGTCGTTATACGGAACTCCGGCGCGCGGCCTCTTTGTCAGGTGCGGAGGGGAGGGAGAAACACGTACAGTTTACCATACTCGGAAGTATATCCTGTCGAGGGCGGAATGGTAGCGAGACCGGGACAAACGGCTTTTGCTTGACTTGCGTGGTTCTATCGGTACAATTGCCCGTGGCTGCCGCACTCCGCACAAAAATAAACCAAGAGGTTTTCGGAGCACGGTGACGAACACCGTGGCGAAAGCCCCGCAGCCACGAATGCCGCGCGGGTGTCGAATGGAAATCATCGGCTCGAATTTGACGCGGGTAGGGATACGTCGTACCCTAGGAGTTTTGGAGATGGCATCAGATACAAATCGTCCCCTTGACATTCCGACAGACCCGTTTCCTGAAGCACCATCGTCGGGAGTCGCCGGCGGTGCGGAGTTTTTTGATCGTGAGCGTTGGCATGACGTGGAATCCGACGAAGAGTGCGGAAACTCCCCTACCAAGGAAACGAATGCCACGTTTTCGACGTTCTCGGCGGCCATTTTGTTGCTCATTGCCGTCATGGCCGGCGGAATCGGAATCATTGTCGCCCACATGATTCCCCTGCTGATTAACACCGACATCCCGCCGCTACAAAGGGATTATACGAACACACCCGCCCTCTGGGTGCGTTATACGGAAAACAGTGCCTTCTTCTGTGACCTCAGCGAGCCTTGTTGTTTTACCGCGTCACGAGCTGGTCGACTCTTTATCGGAAACGCCAATCCGCCCGCCATTCACGTTTATTCGCTTCAAGGAAAAGCGGAAGCGGTTTTTCCCGTGGAGGCCGAGCCTCAAGCAATCGCTTTTGGCGAACCGGGCCAAGCCTTCGAGGGAAAATTACTTCTCGCTCACAAGGATAAGATCGGCGTCTACACTCCTGCCGGAAAATTGGAGAAAACGCTGAAATTGCCGAACGAGAAGTCGAGCGTATGGAGTTTGGCCCTCGGCGGAACGGACCTTTTTGCCGCCGATTCAGGCAATCGATTGATACACCGCTTCAACGCGGAAAGTGGTGAGGCCACTTCTTTTGGACAACAATCACACGGCGGTTTTGGCGGATTCGTCGTCTACTTGGCCCCTATATCGATCACCGTGTCGCAAAAGACGGGCCTGTTGCACGTTGCCAATCCCGGTCGGCATCGCATAGAAACGTTTTCGGTCGAGGGGCATTGGGAGCCATCACTCAGTTGGCAGGGCGATTCGGCCAGCGTGACCAGTTTCGCAGGTTGCTGTAATCCCGTCGGTCTGGACACGCTACACGACGGACGAATCGTCACCTCCGAAAAAGACGTAACGCGGGTAAAAGTTTATAAACCTGACGGTCGATTGGACTGCGTGGTGGCAGGGCCGGAAATTCTCGGAAAAAAGCCGCGAAACATCCCGCAGCTTGAGGAGATGACATCGAGCAGTGAAGATGAAAAAAGAGCCGTCTTTGTCGCAGCCCTAGAAAATGACCATGTCGTCGTCTTCGATCCGCTTTGGCGCATTGCCAGACTATTCACGCCGAATGCCGAATAAAACCGCCGAGCAGGGGCGACTTGCCTGTTTTATCTATTCCTGCTTTTTTGCCGCAAGCCGCCGACCAAGGACCCGTGTTGTCAGCTCACGCCAAGCCGGGTAAAATGCTCCGCGTGCGCTCGTCGTGTACGCACATGTTTTCCGTCTTTTTTTCACATAGCGTTTCAAATTAGAGGTTTTTGTGCCAGGTACAGCCATCGTCGGGCTCCAATGGGGAGATGAAGCCAAGGGGAAAATCGTTGACATTCTGACGGAGCAAAACGACATCGTCGTCCGCTATCAAGGCGGGGCCAATGCGGGCCATACGGTCGTCATGGACGGCAGGAAATTCAAGCTCTCGTTGATTCCCAGCGGCATTTTTCGCTCGCATGTCCAAAGCGTCATCGCAGGCGGCGTTGTTTTGAACCCGGCGTCGATTCTTCAGGAAATCGATGGTCTGCGAGAGCAGGGCGTGGAAATTGGCCGGAACTTGATGATAAGCGACCGTGCGCACGCGATTTTTCCGTGGCATTTTATCGAAGACGGCATCATGGACGGCATCGGCGGCGGCGAGGCGATTGGCACCACGCAGCGAGGCATCGGCCCCTGTTATCGTGATAAGGTCGGTCGATCACTGGCCGTCAGGCTGGGAGATTTTTACAGAGCCGATTTCAAGGAACGTATTCATCACATTGTTGCGGCAAAGAATCGTTCGTTGGCAGGATTTGAGGCGGCCAAGCCCATCCCGCCGCTCGACGCCGACGCCATTTGCGAAGAATATGCCCGCTACGGAGAACGGCTCAAGCCGTTTGTTGCCGATACGACGAATTTTCTGCTCGACGCCGTTGACGAGGACAAACGCATTCTCTTCGAAGGAGCGCAAGGTTCGTTGCTGGATATCGATCATGGAACCTTCCCCTATGTCACGAGCAGCAACAGCAGTGCCGTCGGCATCTCCTGCGGCAGCGGCGTTTCGCCCCACTTCCTCAAGAAAATCATCGGCATCGTAAAAGCCTACACGACTCGCGTGGGCGGCGGCCCGTGTCCCACGGAACTCAAAAACGACATCGGGCAGAAAATTCGTGATCGTGGCAATGAATACGGAACCGTGACCAAAAGGCCTCGCCGTTGCGGTTGGTTTGACGCCGTGGCCGTTCGCTATTCCGCACGTCTGGGCGGCGTCGACGCTTTGTCGATCATGCTTTTGGATGTTTTGAGCGGCTTCGATGAACTGAAAATTTGTACCGCCTACGAAATTGACGGGAATCGCGTGGAGTCTTTCCCAAGCCAAACGGAGGAGCTTCGCAAGGCCACGCCCATTTTTGAAACGCTGCCCGGTTGGAAGGAAGAAATCACGGATTGCAAAATCTTCGCCGACTTGCCCGAAAATGCCAAGCGATATGTTCTTCGCATTGCGGAAATCATCGGTCGGCCTGTCGAGATCGTGTCCGTGGGACCGGACCGGGCACAGACGATGTTTGTGTCATAAATGCGTTTCGCGCGCGTCTTCCCTCCGGTTTTACCGGGGGGGCAGACGTTCTGTCCCCGTGTGCGAAGCGAACAACAATCGCGTCAACTCATTCTTTCGATCACGGTCGCATCAAAGCCATTTTTCAATTTTCTGCGGCTGACGACAAAGCGTCTTGATTCCAAATACTGTTCCATAAATTCCAAGCCCGGAGCGTAATGAAAACGACCGCCGACTTTCAGCGAGGCCAGAATTTTCATGTAGGTTCGGGCATACTGCACAAAATCGCCGTCGCGGCGATGATGGTGATGCTGAAAATGATTGGAAAAACTCAGATGGCTCAAGACCGTTCCCCAACGGCCCGGCTCGAAATCAAACTCGAACCAACTCGCTCTGGTCAAAAACGGCGATGAATCCACAAAGCGATCCACCCCGACGGTTTCAATGCCCCGGAGACGCAAAAATTTCACGAGACGAGCATCTTTTCCGCAACCGATATCCAGCACAGGCTCGGCCAAATCATTCAAATCAATTCCGAGAATACCCATTTGCAGTTCCGGCGAATATTCGTGGCACGGTATCGGAGTCAATACGGCGGATTGATCGGCATAGAGCGTTTCGGCAAAGGGATTTGATTGCCGCAAAACACGCCGCAGACGCAGAAAATGCCGCCGCGCGATGCCTTCGATCCCGATGCCGTGCCCGACTTTCTTCCAATTCCGAAGCTCCTCCAGCAGCGTGGCATAGGTTTGCCGGAGATTTTGTTGCGTTTTCAAATCGACGGTAAAATACTGGTTGACGCGGCAAAATTCGGCAGCGGTCTTGTTCGTCGTCCGCTCAATGAGAACCATCGCTTCGTGATCGTCCACCTCGGCGAACCCCGCCATTGCGTCACTTATTCGTTCAGAAAATCGAAAGTGTTTCTGTGAATCGCTGGAGAAAAGATTCATTCCCCGATGGTCGGCCAGCTGTTCGTCCACCAGGTTTTCGAGCGTGGGATTGGGCATGGCCGGTAGTTTTCGCGCAGGGGGCACGGAAGTTATTGCTGCAAAAATGCCACATGTCCGCCTGTGGTCTATGATCGCAGCTCGTATTGAAAATTTGCAAGGCTCTCTCCTACTTCAACCTCTCCGCCGTGGACCACAAACCGGCGGACGGCGTGCTGATGAAATAGACCTCCTCGCCATCGGGCATGGTGTTGAAGCCGTTTTTCAGCGTGTTGGGATTGTAACGCTTAATCGTTTCCCGGTAATCCGCGTAGCCGAAATTGACCGACTCGATGTCCGCCTGCGACATTTTGCCCGGTGCATAAGTAATTTTGAACCGGCCTTCCGACGAGCCGTGAATCAGGTGGGCCGTGCCGACCGCGAAATCCTTCAAATCGCCGCCCGCCGGACAATTTTTGTACAGTTCCATGATATGCGGCGTGCCCGTGTAGCCGTATTTCCGAATAATCGCGTCGATTTCCGGCTGCTCGCCGAAGCGTTCGAGGCCCGGTGCGATGATGAGCAGCTCGCCGCCGTCAGCCATCGCCTTTCTCGTGCGATAAACCGCCTTGTTGGCCACCCAGGTACTGTAAAATTCGTCGCCCTGCATGACGGCCACCACTTTTTTCAGCGGCGGCGTCACGGTAATATTTTGCTTCTGCGACGCTCTCGCTGCGGCCAAGTATGTTTCGACCGTCTCGCCCGCATACACGCCGGTATGGACAAGTTCGCCGTCATCATTGTAGGCCATGACGACTTGAAAATAGGCGTCGGGCAAAAAGCCCATGTAATCTTCTTCGGCTTTATTGTAACAAGCACGGAGCGGCGTGGTGAGAACGCCAAGATTATTTTCGATGCCGCAGCAGGCCGCCATCATGTGGGAGGCGCAGATCATGTCCTTGCCGCCCAGACCGATGAAATAATTTTTGTTATGGTTCGCAAAACCCAGCACTTCGTGCGGCACGACATGACCCACGTTGAGCACGAGGTTCCATCGTTCACAGGCGAGCATGGAATTGACCACGACGGAAATGGCCCAATCAGCTTTTCCGTGCGAAATTTCCTTGACAAAGTCGGCGGACACTTCACCCAGCCGTTTGACACCGCCGCGCCAGTCGTGAACATGAATTTTTTCTTCCGGTACGGAGCCGAACATCCAGCGGTTTTGCTCCGGCGTGTGCGGGACATGCTGGCCGAGCGTCGGAATGAGATGCACATCGGCACCGAGAGCGGTAAAAATTTTGTACAGCTCTTCGGTGATCCAACCGGCCCCGCTGTGCGCGCGGGTAATGTCCGGTGGCAGGAGCAAAACACGCTTCGGATTTTTACAAATCCTGCTTTGCGCTTCCTCGGCGAACCGGGCCGCAAGCCGGAGAATTTCTTGTTTCGTTAATATCGCTTCGGATTGGAACCAGGTCATGTGATTGCTTTGTCAGTATTGTTAAATATATTCCTCTCCGCGTAAAATTTGAGCCGATGACGCAAACGCCTCCGTCGCGTGACCGCAGTTTCCTTTGCTTCGTTACACTACGCACGGTCGCCGCTACGGCCCATTTTTTATGCGGGGGGCAGTAAAAACGTTCATTGTTTGGACGATGCGTGCTTTCGGACAAAACCGGGCAAGCCTCCGCATCGCGTCACTGCCGTCGCATCGTCATTGCCAGATAGCTGGCGTGAATCTGTTCGCCCAGCCGGAGTTTTCGGGCAAGATCGAGAATCGTTCGTTGCCTGTCGTCAATGACGGTCGGCGAGGCGTTTTCTGCAACTATAATCTCCAGTTCGATGAAAGTTTGGCCCAAATCCGGTAGCTCGTCAAGCACGATTTCGACTTCTTGAGCGTATTGAACGTCGCTCTGGAGTTCTTCACTCCCGTTGGTCGCCGCATTTTGGCCATGAACCACTTCACACCCATTTTTAATTCGCTCTTGATCGTCAAAGCGCAGTTTTCCATAGCGTCGAAATTTTCGCACTCTGGCCGATTCGCGGAAGCCCAGTGCTTCAAATAATTCCGCCCATGAATCGACAGGCTCTGCAATAGGCACTTCGATTTCACGCCGCGTTTTTGGCCTTTTTTCCGCTTCAGCCCCTGTTGTACAATTGGTCTTCGGGCCTTTGTAGGTGATGCTTTGCTCGATGTTGCCCTGATCCAGAATGCGGCGGCGAAACCGCAAGCACTCATCCGTTTCAGCAAAATTACGAGCCGGGTGCTGAAAAAAGCGGTCAATTTCCTCACAGGATACGCCCGGCGAGTAGCCTAGGGCGGCGAGCGTCGCTTCCAGCAGAGGCAAGTCTTCGACCCGGAATTTCGCTTCTATTTCGTACATGTCGGTGATACGCGCTAGCGTTGCGTTTGCTGCATTCGTTGCGACATGGCCCCCATGCGTGCGGCGATGCCTCGCATAAAGACCGGTTCAAATCCAAACGTGAACCCCCAGTCTTCGCGGGCAGGATCGTAGTGCGCTCCCAACAGGAGCCGGAATGATTCGCCGGTGCGCGTGAACATGAAGTTATGGCTCAAATTTTCCCACTTTTTTTGTCTCACTTCAAAAACCGTTGAGTACGTCATGGAATACTTTTCGTTCATGTCGTAACTCAGGCTCATCGTCAAGTAATCCCGTTCAAGCAGACCCGCCAGTTTGTCATACATCACGTTGACACTGCCGCGTTTCGGACGATTCCACACGGCTCCAACCCGCGTAATCTGCTGGCCGTCCTCGAAAAGATCGTACAAGCCCGACGAAAACAGCGAAAATCGGTCGCCTACATGCCACAGGAAATCGTAATCAATCAGCCCGATGGATTCGCCATGATTCGCTTCCGTTTCGGGGTAATAGTTCAAGTGCGTTGAAATTGTGACCCAGTCGATGATGTGTCGGTTTCCGACAGGCCCTCGCTTGGTTTGAAAGCGGTGGGTCATGCCGAATCGGGCAAGAGTCAAATCGTCGGCAATTTCCATATTCTTCGCCGTGACATTGCCTGCCATGCCCGCACGCAACGCATAGTATCGAGGATCAAACATCTGGGGAATGATGCCGCCGTTCGATCCGAAAGTCGTGACCGAATAACGCCGCCGGAAATCCTCGGTGGCCCAATTGTCCAGTGCATCGGTCAACAGCAAGTCATTCATGGACTGGTCCGCCCGTGCGTATGACAGTTCCGCGTCAAAATCGATTTTGTGTGCCAGACCGTTGACGTACCATGAGCGGCTTGAGCAGTTTGGCAATACTTTCCAGAACGGCAGATTCAGACGAACGCCGCCTTGGCCGTAAAACCGTTGCACATCTTTTCCGTAACGATCCGAGCCCCAGTGGGAAAAATCTCCCAACACGTATGGCACGGCCTTGATCGGGCCGATGTTGAACGGCAGGTCGAACTCGTGCCTCGTCGAAAAGACCTCGCCCGACACGTTGATCGTTTCCGGTTGAACGGCATTGGGAATGGCCGGATTCGGAATGGCGTTGGTCGGACTGTTCGGCGTCAATTCCCAAGGCAAGTAACGGAAATAACGCCCGTCACGGAGCCAATCATAAGGAGCACCGGCCGTGTGATAATCCATGTATCCGAGGCGCGTATGGCCGTACCATGTCAGCCGGTCACGAAGAAGTGATCGACCGAGCAGATAATGATCCAGACGCGGCATCCAATTCGCGTTGGTGAAAAAGTCGTCCAAGGCGTATTCGGCGGACAACGAAAGCGTGGTGTCACCTTTGTTTTTTTCCAACTCAATGGCCGTGGTGCGGTTGTCCGAGGCATTCCATCCGGCCTGATCAAAATTGTTGATGACATTACGGTCGGAGATTTTTCCCACCTGAGCACTCACGGTCCACGGCCCCGCGAAACGCCACAAGGACTCAAGTCGCTGACGGTGTGTCCATTGGAACTGGTAGCGATAGCGATTTGGAAAGGTCACGTCGGATCGCCCTCCCCCAAGCCGGTCGATTCCGCTGTCGCTGAGGCCCCAGTAGTTCAATCTACCCTGGGTCTGGCCGGGAACGGAACAGAAATAAGGAGGCGTGTAACCGATATTGACCCCATGTCCGATTCCCCGCTTTTCCATCCATGTAACGGAAACAGTTCCCTCCAGCCAAGCGGGACGGTTGCGGATGTTGAGCAGTTGGAACGGATCCCAAACGGTGTTGATCCGGTTGCCGTACAGGTCGGTGTTGCCAAAAGAAATACGCTTGAGGTAAAATGTGGGGTCTTTCAGGTCCGCCGCCATCCAGGGCCAGTAAAAAACGGGAAGGTCTCTAGCGGCAAGGTAGTTGTTTTCGCCGACAAGAATCTGTCGTTCGACAGGCTCCTGCGAACCGAACAGCGGCGTCTCCAGTTTTTCGGTCATCGTTATCGTCCGAGATCGCAGTGAATAGGTCGGCTGGCCCAGTCGGCTGGTGGTCACCAGGGAATTTTTTGCCGAATAAACCCCCTCTCCCTTCTGCTGAAGTATTTCCGCCTTCAAACGCAGATGGCCGGTGATGCCTTTGATTCCGAGAATCGGCGTCTCCAATCGACCTTCGAGAATGTATGCCAAATTATTCTTCGCATCGTAATACATGCGATGCGCCTCGATGATCCGCGGCCCATCCCGGAAAATAATGTTGCCTTCCAAATACAGCTCGAAATCCTTATTGCTGTCCTCGACCTGTTCCCGGTTATTGATGAGTCGGGACGGATTTTCCATCCAGACCACGACGTTATCGGCGGAAATGTCCACGGTCTTGCCGAGAAGCAGTTCGTCTTGGGCGTCTTCAATGACCACATTGATTCCGTTCGTCATAACCAGCACGCCTCGGTTCGGATCATTGGGAAGCGGATCAAGGGCGTAGTCAAATTCGTTGTCACGGCGTGGATGGATGAGAATACGGCGGTAGCGCGAGGCGGCACGGGGAGAGGTAGACGCGGCCGTCTGCTTGTATTGTTCCAGGGTGGCCACCGCCTGCTCAGGGGCCAGCGCGGCGAGGGCACGTTGATAGATGGCCGGTTCCTGCTCCAAGGCGACTTCCGGGTTCATCACGACCACTTCGATAGAACTCCGGGTCGTGAAGCGGCCAAACCATTTTTGATCGATGACCTTGGTTTTGATTCTGTCCATTTCAGCCCCTGCCATTTCAGGCGAGCCTATCGTGGGCACGCCCGGTGCGGATTCCACGTACAGCGGCGTAGGCGTGCCGTCACTTTCGAGATAGACGGTCACTTCGCGGGTCTGCGTGTCGCTATTGACTTGACGTTCAACCCACACGACGGCCCGTGGCCCTTGTGCCAATGAATCGGCTTGTCGAATGGAACAGTCACCGGTCAGATAATGGATGTCATATTTTTCCGTTTGCTTTGACCAACCGGAAGATGCCGAAATGACTATCGGCTCGAAATGATCTTGAGGGGGAAACGACAGAACGGTATTGCCAGAGACGTTGATGACGCGAGCCTCCGTAACCGTTGTCGCAATGGTCGCAACGGGATGGCTCAAATAGTTTTCGGGAACCATGACAACAGATGGATCCGCTGCGGGATTCGCTCGAACTTCAGGACTGAGATACGGTTCGATGGCCGGATGCGTGAGCGGTAGATACCCTTCGCCTTCGATGTAAATGGCCGGTATCATCTTTTGTTGTGCCCCAGCCAATTCCAACGAGCCGGCCAGAAAGGTTTGGCTCAGCGATGTTTGACCTGGTACATTTTGCGTTGGAGTTGCCGCCATTTTGAGCGTACCCATGCCCGGCAAGGCGTTGTTGATAACGCTACTTTCAACTGGCTCATCATCATCCCGTCCCGGCCAAACATGGGAAAGCTGCGGCAAATTTTCCGGCAGCATGGCCTGTACCCGCCTGATCGGCTGTTTCCATGTTGGCGAAGGCTCGGGCGGAGGTGTTGGCTCTGTCGATAGGCATGGAATCAGGAACAAGGCCATCAACGACAACACCAGAGCGGCGCGCAGCACCCTCGTGGTCGTGAAGGTCTTCCGGCCATTCACGGCAGAGCGTGTCGTTCGACGATGTTTCTTGAGATTCCGCAAGTTCCGACCATTCCAAATGAAAAATGAAAACAAGCGGGAAATTATGAAGATTTTGCAGAAATCAAGCAAGAGGGATTTTTTATCCACACAGAGCCACGTCCGGCGAAATCGTTTTGGTATCCGCCGATTCCACGCTGAGCTTGAGCGTTCGAGGCAATCGTCGTCGATTCGTGGCGGAGCCAAAAGATTCAGAGTCTCCAACGCTCTTCCTGAGGGGTTTGCCGTGCGGGAAGCGGAAACGTCGCCGCAGCCATGCACGGCAAAGATAGAACGCTACCGGCTTGTCTGCGACCCATGCCCCCCACGCCGGAACGAAATGGCCGGAATCTCCCAGCGAAGAAATTCCGGCCTGAATAGCTCATGCCGCCTCCTTACAGGCGATGCACTGACTTTAGCGGCTTGTCAATCAATACATGTCGCCGCCGGGGGGCATGGCCGGTCCGGCTTTTTCCTCTTTTGGAATCTCGGCGACGAGCGCATCGGAGGTCAACATCAGGCCGGCCACACTAGCGGCATTGGTCAGGGCGGTACGAGTCACCTTCGTCGGGTCAATCACGCCGGCCTTAACCACGTCCTCATAAACGTCGGTCAAGGCATTATAACCGAAATTGCCTTTGCCCTCCGCGACTTTTTCGCAGACGATGCCGCCGTCTTTTCCGGCGTTCATGGCGATTTGCGTGAGCGGAGCACGGCAAGCCTTGAGGATGATATTGTAACCGGTCTGTTCGTCGGTCGACAACCCTTCGGGCTTCATGGCAACCGAAGCACGCAGCAGGGCGACACCGCCGCCGGGCAGAATGCCTTCTTCAACCGCGGCGCGCGTAGCGTGTAGGGCGTCCTCGACGCGGGCTTTCCGCTCTTTCATTTCGCTTTCCGTGGCGGCACCGACCAAAATTTTCGCCACGCCGCCCGAAAGTTTCGCAAGTCGCTCTTCGAGTTTTTCCCGGTCATAATCGCTGGTCACGTTTTCAATCTCGCGGCGAAGTTGTTCGATCCGGCCTTTGATTTCATCGTTCTTGCCACCGCCTTCGATGATCGTCGTATTGTCCTTGTCGATCACAATGCGCTTGGCTGTTCCGAGGTCGGTCAGCGTCGTGTTTTCGAGCTTCCGGCCTAGGTTTTCAAACAACACTTCGCCGCCGGTCAAAATGCCGATGTCTTCCAACATGGCCTTGCGGCGGTCGCCGTAGCCCGGTGCTTTGATCGCACAGACCTTCATGCCGATTCGCAGGCGGTTGATAACCAGCGTGGCGAGGGCTTCACCATCCACGTCTTCGGCGATGATGAGCAGCGGCTTGCCGGTATTGACCACCGCCTCAAGCAACGGAATCATTTCCTTAATGTTCGAGATTTTCTTCTCGACCAGCAAAACGTAGGCATTTTCCATGACACATTCCATTTTATTGGGATCGGTCACGAAATAGGGCGACAGATAGCCACGGTCGAATTGCATACCTTCGACCCACTCGACTTCGGTGGTCAGGCTTTTGCCCTCGTCGACGGTAATGACGCCGTCTTTGCCGACTTTTTCCATCGCTTCGGCCAAGAGATTGCCAATTTCTTTGTCGTTATTGGAAGCAATCGCGCCGACCTGAGCGATTTCCGTCTTGCTGTTTTTGACGGAGGTGGACATGGTCTTGAGTTTGGCGATGATGTCCTCGACGGCCTTGTCCATGCCACTCTTGAGTTGCAGCGGGCTGACTCCGGCGACAACGGCTTTCATGCCTTCGTTGAAAATCGCCTCGGCCATGAGGGTGGCCGTCGTGGTTCCGTCGCCAGCCACGTCACTGGTTTTCGAGGCCACTTCGCGGACCATGCGTGCGCCCATGTTTTCATAAGTGTCTTCGAGATCGACTTCCTTGGCCACCGTGACACCGTCTTTGGTGACGAGCGGCGAACCAAAGGATTTTTGAATAACTACGTTCCGGCCACGCGGCCCGAGCGTGACTTTGACGGCCTGTGCCAATTTTGTAACGCCACGACGCAGAGCTTCGCGGGCTTCCTGATCGAATGCAATCATTTTTGCCATGTTGTATCTCCTGTTGTTCTATCTTGATATGTAGTAAATGTAGTTTGTTTGTCGAGTGACTCACGACTCGTGATGAGACCGCAAGCGGAGTATGAATTATTTCGTCTTCATTAGTCGCTATTCAATCACCGCCAGCACATCGCTTTCGCGCATGAGCAGCAATTCATCGTCACCGACTTTGAATTCTTCTCCTGCGTAAGAAAGGAAAAGCACTTTGTCGCCTTCTTTGATTTGGAATTCCGTGCGTTTTCCATTGTCCAGAATTTTCCCGTCGCCTGTACTCACGACCACGCCGCGAGCCGGCTTGTCCTTTGCGGAATCAGGCAGGAAAAGTCCGCCCTTCGTTTTTTCCTCGGCGGCTTCCCGGCGAATCACGACCCGGTCGCCGAGCGGCTGAATCCGCATTCCACATCCACAATTTTTTTCGCAGCACGCTTCTTTCTTTTTCGACATGAATTGACCTCAAAAATTTTTTGACTTATTGAAAAATCTCCTGCCAAAAGGAGATGACGGCAAAGAGAGTGTTTCACGAACTGCAAATGGCGTGCCAGTCGGATGTGAAAATTGACAATTGGGGTCGCAAGAGGAATTCAAATCGTCATTCTCGTGCCCAATCAGATCGAAGGAGGGGCGACATGTAACTCCGTCAAGACGCTTCGCGCTTTTCCGGCTGTGGTTTTCCCTGCCAAATTGGCAGAATTCGCCGTGGATTGCGCCACACGCATTTCAGGCATACCGTATCCCCGGCTCTTTTTTGGGTGATTTTAGTGTATACTGGTTTCATCATCACTTCGCCCTAGGAAAATTTTATGGAAGAACCACCGATTTCCGAATACGAACAGGTCAAGAAGATTGATCTAAAAAATCCAGTCATTGCCGGTGTGCTGACATGGCTGGTTCCCGGCCTGGGCCACTACTACCAAGGTCGCATGACCAAAGCGGTTCTGTTTTTTCTCTGTATTGTGCCGACGTTTTGCATTGGTTGCGTTTTGGGTAGCAGTAGGGAAACAGGGCTGGCGCGGAATGTTTACTATTCATGGCGACAACAGGATCGACGCTGGTCTTTCATTCCGCAGGCCTGTCTGGGGGCAGCTGTTCTTCCCGCCGGACTGCAAGCGATGGCCATCCATTCAGGCAGTCCCCCACCTCTGGGCCGATTCATGGCACCGCCAAAGTTGGAAGCAAGTGACCGCAGCGGTGTGGCCCCGACGTTGTCTGCAATCACGGCACAGCTTAATTTCCTGTTTGAACTGGGCACGTATATCACCATCATGGCCGGCCTGATGAATTTGCTGGCTATTTTCGACGCCATTGACGGGCCGCTTGTTTATCGCAAAGAGGAAGAGTTGGAATCCAAGGATTAAGTGAGGGACGCAAGCGGAACCATCCTCCTCAATTCTGCCAACTCCTGCCTCCCAACTCCTTTCGTCACTATGCTTATTTCCGGTTGGGTTACGATGACCCTTGTGGTCGGTTCGATGACGGCACTGCTCGTTTGGTGCTCGTGGAAGGTCATGTCCACACCGGACTCGGCGGAGCATCTTCATTCCGTCGAACTGGATACGCCAGACCAGCACGACGGGACGTGATTTCCGGGGTGACTACGGCGTAGAAAATCATGCTGACACTTCATGCAGAAGGCGTTGTTTTGGATGTCAAGGCCCAGCCCGGCTCGAAACGAGATGAGATACGCGGCATTCAGGGCAATGCGCTGAAAGTTTGCGTCACGCAAGCCCCGGAAAAAGGCAAAGCGAACAAAGCGATACGGAAACTGCTGGCCGATTCGCTGGGGTTGCAAACGTCGCAAGTTGAATTGCTTTCGGGAGAAGCGAGTTCGCAAAAGAAATTTTTGCTTCGCGGCGTTGATTTGAAAACGGCCCAAGACACAATTGAGCGGCTCGTGGTTTGACCGTTGCGTGATTGCGCCTCTACATTCCGAAATCGTCGAAGAAAATATTTTCACGCTCGACACCGAGGCTGTCCAGCATGGCAAGGGTGGATTTTGTCATAGGGCCGGGGCCGCACATGTAGTATTCGCAGTCTTCCGGGGTCGGATGCGTCGAAAGATATTCGCGCAGCAACGTTTGATAATTATGGCCTTTGGGGCCTTGCCAATTATCTTCCGGCGTGGGACGTGAAAGTGTCAGGCTCCAAGTAAAGTTCTCATGCTTTCGGGCAAGTTCCTCGAACTCTTCGACGTAAAAGGTGTCGTGCAGCGTTCGTGCTCCGAACCAATACGAAATTTTTTGCTTGGCCCCGCGATTTTTCAGCAACTCGAAGATATGGGAGCGCAACGGTGCCATGCCTGCCCCGCTGCCGATGTAAACCTTTTCGGCAGGCGTGTCGTGGATAAAAAATTCGCCGTAGGGGCCACTGATCGTCACTTTGTCGCCGGCCTTGAGGCTAAAAAGGTACGACGACATGACACCGGGCGACACATCGTCCGTCGGTGGCAAGGCGATACGGATATTAAGCTTGATAATGCCTTTTTCCGCCGGATAATTCGCCATGGAATAGGCTCTCATGGTCGGCTCGGTAACAACACTTTTATACTGCCAAGCGTTGATTTTGTCCCAACCGGCGTGGAACTTGGTTGGGATGTCAATATCTTTTGAGAAATCAATCGTGTGCGCCGGGCATTCGATTTGAACGTATCCGCCCGCCTCAAAATGGACATCCTCGCCTTCCGGCAGGTTGAGAATGAGTTCCTTGATGAAAGTGGAAACATTATCATTGGAAGCGACGACGCATTCCCATTTTTTGACCTCAAAAACTTCCGGCGGAATTTCGATATCCATATCGTTTTTCACGGCCACTTGGCAGGAAAGCCGCACATTCTCCTTGATCTCCTTGCGTGTCATCTGGCCTCGCTCGGTAGGCAGAATGTCGCCGCCACCGGAGAAAACTTTGCACTTGCACTGTCCGCAGGTTCCGCCGCCGCCGCAGGCCGAGGAGATAAAAATGCCCCGGTTGGCGAGTGCGTTCATCAGCTTGCCGCCGGCGGGAACTTCGATGGCCTTTCCGGGATCGCCATTGATCGTGATTTTGATATGGCCCGCCGGAACAAGAATTGACCGAGCGGCAATGATGAGCAGAGCCAGCGCAACCACGATGCCGGTGAAGGCGACAACGCCGGAAAGGATAAGGAGAAGTGATTGAGTGGCCATGATTGTATCGAAATTCAGAAGTGCTTTGAAAAGAGGTTTTGGCAAGAGCTGAGCCGAAAAGACAAAAGCCCTAATTGCCCTTCTTCTTGAGGAAAGACTCTTTCAGCGTTCGTTTCATAATTTTTCCGGTCGAATTTTTGGGCAAATGTTCCATGAATTCGATCAGTTTCGGACATTTGTAGATGGCCAGCCGGTCACGGCAGTATTTTTGGAGCTGCATGGATGTCACGTCCATGCCACCAACCAATACCACGCAAGCGACGACATTTTCGCTGAGCGTGTCGTCAGGCACACCGACCACGGCCACTTCACGCACCGCAGGGTGATGATGCAGCACTTCCTCGATTTCGCGGGGGTAAACGTTCATGCCAGCGCGGATAATCACGTCCTTGCTACGGTCGACGATGTAAAAAAAGCGATCCGCATCCATTTTTGCCACATCGCCCGTCAAAAACCAACCATTCACAAAGGCTGCTTGCGTCGACGACGGGTCTTTGTAATAACCTTTCATCACGTTGTGACCGCGAACGACCAGTTCGCCGACTTCGTCAATATCCGCAAAATGGCCGTCACGTCGCATGATTCGTGCCTGTGTGCCGAAGAACTCCGGGCCGATTGAACCGGGCTTGTTGACGGAATACTGGGCGGGCGTGACACAGGCAATCGGGCTGGTTTCAGAAAGTCCATAGCCTTCGATGATTTGGAAACCGAAAAGCTGCTCAAATTCCTCGAAAATGGCCAGCGGCAGCGACGCCCCGCCGGAAATCGCCACCTTCAACGAGGACACGTCGAACTTGTGCCGCCGTAGCGTTTGATTCATCAGATTGTACATCGACGGCACGGCGGCAATGCAACTGACCCGATGTTTTTGAATTTCGCCTAATGTTCTTTTCGGCTCGAATTGCGGAACCAGCACGACAGTCGCTCCGGCCATGAGCGACGCATTTTGAATGGCGGTCTGCCCGAAGGTGTGAAACAACGGCAGCACGGCAATCGTCACCGAGTCATGGTTGATAAACAACGCTTTGTCTTTTGTGTAAAGCGCGTTCGAGAAAATATTGAAATGGCTCAGCTCGACGCCTTTTGATCGGCCTGTCGTACCAGAAGTGTACAGAATGACCGCCGTGTCATCGGGCATGGTTTGGCGACAATCGACCGTGCCGGGCACATCGGCGTACAATTCATCCATGACGAATTTTTGCGGATGATGCAAAGGTCCGGCCGCATAGTGTGCCAAAATTTCTTCCGACAATTCCTCTCTCGCTGCGCCGATGTAAAAAAGCGTTTGGCAGGTATCCACCGAATCGAACGCTTTGGCGGCCTTGTCGGCCAAGCCGTGCCAAGCGATGAAAAAGCGACTGTCGGAATGATCGAGCAGGTCGGCGATTTCATGGGGTAGCAGCAACGTGTTGACAGGCACGACCACGCCGCCCACCCGCAGAATTCCGTAGTAGGCGGCGGTGAATTCCGGCACATTGGGGGCCAGCAGCATGACATTATCGCCGCGCCGCATTCCCTGAGCCTGTAGAATCTCGGCGATTTTGGCCGACCAGCGTTCCAATTCGGCAAACGAGTACGTGCGATCATCGCAGATCACTGCGGGATGATCGGGATAACGAACCGCCGAATCGACTAATACAGACGCAAGATTTAAGCCCATTGGGGGGAGAGGGTAGTAAATCGTTGATAGTGAATAGCTTACCGAGCTTGCTCGGCCATCATGCCCCGTTGGGGGCAAATTTTATGTTCATCGACCTAAGCCGTTTATGCCCGCCTAACCGTGTACGCAAAGGATCGGTACGGCCTACTCCACCGTCGGCACGGGGCCGGCGAGGAGTTCGTAGTTATTGATCGCCAGTGCGTTGCCCTGCTTGACCCAGGCGCAATTCATGGTGACAAACGGCGAGTTCTTCGTAATGAAATACTCGGCGACCGTCATCTTGCGTTCATCTGCGGCGGCCTGGCCGAGCAGATAATGGCCGACCAGCACGGCCACGGCGGCATCGACCAAACGGCGTGCGATCAAGTCGACATAAGCACCGCTTTGCGATTTGGCAAATTCGACGGCGGACTGAATTTCCTCCCGGCCACGGAACAGAACATTTTGCAACTCGGAAAGTTTCGGGCTATCAAACTTTTTTCGCTCAAACTGTTCCAGATACGTAACATACGTACCGCTCGTCACACCCTTGATGGCCGCCACCACTTGCAGTTGGCTCGTGCCTTCATAAAGCGTGGTGATTCTCGCGTCCCGCTGGTAACGCTCCGCGGCATAGTCTTTAATGTAACCGCTTCCTCCGAGCACCTGAATGGCGTCGTTCGTAACGGTGATTGAGCCTTCGCCGCAGAAATACTTGCTCATCGGCGTCAGCATGGCATTGAGCCGTTTATAGGTTCGGCTGTTTTGCTTGAACGCCTTTTTCTCGTCAACGGACAGTGCGTCCGCGTTGCGTTCAAGCAGGCGGTTCGTGTTGTTTTCCAAGTCGCAAATTCTAGCGGTTTCATAAGTTAAAGCGCGCATGGCCTCGATGCGGACTTGCATGTCGACGACCATTTCCGCAACGGGGGCAAGCCGCTCTATCGGAGCACCAAATTGGTGGCGACTGTGAGCATAATTCCTTGCAAGCCGGTAAGCCGCTTCGGAAACGCCAATCGCCTGCGCCGCCACACCAAGCCTCGCACCATTCATCAGAGCCAACACATACGTAATCAGACCGCGTTGCCGCTCGCCGATCAATCGGGCAGGCGTATTGTCGAAAACAAGCTCGCAAGTCGGACTGCCGTGAATGCCAAGTTTCTTTTCGAGACAACGCACTTTGACGGCGGGGCTACGTTCGCAAATGAAAAGGCTGAGTCCCCGACCATCTTCGATTCCGTGTTCGCTTCGGGCCAGCACAAGCAAAACTTCGCCGCAACCGTTGGTGATAAAGCGTTTTACACCGTTAAGCACCCAAGTGCCATCTTCTTTCTGGTCGGCACGAAGGCGGACGGCTTGAAGATCGCTGCCCGCATCCGGCTCCGTCAACACCATCGCCCCTGTAACTTGGCCCGCCGCGAATTTCGGCAGCACTTCGTCCTTGATTTCGTCATCCGCAAAGGCATAAACTGTGTCGGCGATGCCTTGCAGGCCGAACATGTTCATAAACGAGCAATCGCCCCGCGCAACCATCTCGGTGGCCATCGTGTAAATCAGGACAGGGCAATTGATGCCGCCGTATTTGCGGGGCAGCGTGAAGCCCATCATGTCGGCCTGGGTAAGTCGGTCAAGATTTCGCTGCGTCAAGGGATTGAGCGTGACCGTACCATCGGAATTGAGCGTATGACCTTCGGCGTCGACCTGTTCGGCACTGGGAGCCAGCGTTTCGGCGGCGATTTCGCCCACGATTTCCAGAACGCGGCGGTAATTGTCGATCATGTCCTCCGGCGATTCGGGAATGTAGTCCGGTGTATTTCCGTCAGCACTGCCGTTAGGCGTTTCTCGCTCTTGAATTGCAGCCAGTTCGCCAAGGTCAAAATAATCGAAAAGAAATTGAATATCTTTGTTATCGAGAAAATAATTGGGCATGTTGATCGGTCTATTGTACGGAACGCTGTACTGTCGTTCAGGTTTGTTACAGAGCTTGCCTACAAAATCCATTCAGCATTCTGATAAATTATATCAATAATTAGGCGTCCAGCGTAGCCCCACCAGGCAAGAGAAAACGCCGTATTCCAAAAAAATAGCCGCGAAGTAACTTGAAAGCAACTTCACGGCTGAATGGTATGGAACCTCGAACATTAACGCTTCGAGAACTGCGTGCCACGCCGAGCTTTCCGCAGGCCATATTTTTTGCGTTCGACCTCGCGGGCATCCCGTGTCAACATGCTGTGCTCACGAAGAGCAGGCTCCGTTTCCGAATCGAACTTGAGCAAAGCGCGGGCAATTCCGAGCTTGCAGGCATCGGCTTGGCCCGTCGTTCCGCCGCCTTCGACTTTGATGAGAATGTCGACTCCGTCTCTTTTGCCGGTCACATCCAATGGCGCAAGAACCGCGCTGCGCTGCTGGGCCGTCTTGAAAAATTCTTCCAACTCACGGCAATTGATGCTGATTTTGCCGCTTCCGGGACGGATTCGCACGCGAGCCACAGACGACTTGCGACGCCCCGTGCCCAAACAATCATTTTTGCCGTTACCTTCGATTACGAAATCACCTAATTTAACCATCGTTGTCCAAGACCGAGGGAAATCGGCCACAAAAAAGAGATATAAGCGTTCTACTTAATTGCCAATTCAAGAGATTGGGGCTGCTGGGCCTGATGCGGATGCTGTTCACCACTCTTATAAACTTTCAGCTTGGCCAGCATTTGTTTGGCCAATTTGTTCTTCGGCAACATTCTCCTGACAGCCTCCGTGAGGATAAGCTCCGGCTTCTTCTCCATACGAGTGCGGGCCGTTTCGCTACGAAGCCCTGGCCACTTTGTGTACCAAGTATATTTTTTCTGATCCCACTTCTTACCGGTAAAGACAACCTTATCGGCATTGGTGACAATGACATAGTCACCCGTGTCGACATGCGCCGTGTAGGTAGGCTTGTTTTTTCCCATCAGAATCACCGCAATATCACTTGCCAAACGACCGACAACCTTGTCAGTCGCGTCGACAACGTACCAGTTCTGCGGGACTTCTCCCGGCTTTGCCATGTAGGTCTTATCCATATTCGCCAACCCCTAAACTCTTTATGTCGAAAATACCTCCGCGCAACGGCACGAGAAACAACACGGGTCCCCCAGCAACCCAGCCATTCGGGAACGAGGATTCTACCCCCCCAACACCAACTTGACAAGGGCGGGCGCGGGAAAATTTGGGGCGAGAAATGCCCGCACCACGCACGACAACTGCCATCCTCGCTCACCTAAACGCACAACGTTGCCTGTTTCATCGTTCATGTCGCTTGGTGCGATTGCTCCGTCTTTGTGCAATACCACGGTCAAAACAGGGAACAGATTCTTTTTTCAGCGGCCACACAATTGATCCGAATTTCCTATAGGTTTCCTATAGGTCACTGGAGTATTGTCGTTTTCTCCCCAATCAGGCATGATTTCCCCTAACGCGTTACATCTAAGAGCTTTAATGGCCGTCGCCTTGTGGCTCTCTGTTTGGACATGGCCGGGTTCTGCTCTTTTGGCCGAGGATTTTGGCATCGCCGTGGGCACGGCCAGAAGAACGCCGCAATCCCCCCCTCGTACACCTTCAAGGCCGGTGGTGATCCAGCCCGCATTCCAACCCTCGCCTCCTGCGTCTCCGCCCGCCTTGTCGGCTCAACCCGTTGCCAAAACAGGCGCGCTCGCATTGCCTCAATCGCTCCAATCGCCTCAATCAATCCAATCGAAACAATTGCCCCAAGGAATGTTTCCGCACCAAATGAGACCGGAAACGAAGCCAGGCACGCCAAGCGTTCCGCTTTCCAATGTCGTGCGACTCATCGCTTTTGAGTCCGAAGGCCAGTCTTTCGGCAGCGGGGCCTATATCGGCAATTTTGGCGAATACGGCCTAGTCCTTTCTAACTGGCACGTTATCCGCGAGGCGGAAGGACTGGTCCACATCCATTTTTCGAACGGTTTTTCGACTTATGGGGCTGTCTTGGCGTTGGACCAAACCTGGGATTTGGTGCTGATCGCCATATCCAAACCGCCACAATCGATTCCCGTGTTGCCTGTGGCCCGGTCTCTACCCAGGCCGGGCGATCCGCTTTGGATCGCGGGTTACGGGCCGGGCGAATACCGGTCGGCGGGCGGACGCTGTGTGCGGTACTTGGCCCCGGAAATCCCGACCGATGGCTCCGCTCCGCTTTCGGAAATCATTGAGGTATCCGTCAGTGCTCGGCAGGGCGATTCCGGCGGCCCGATTTTGAATGCCCAGGGCGAATTGGCCGGTGTGCTTTTTGGTTCCGACATGGTTCGCAACACGGCAGGCAGCGGTTGCGAGAGGGTAATGCGGTTTTTGCGTCAATCTTGGAACACATTCGCCGGCCTGCCGAGCAAACCGGAGGAGTATTTTGCCCGAATCGAAAACGGCTCTCCCAAAAGGATGCTGCTCGACAGCCGCAACGCCGTTGTAACGCCCAATGCAACGCCGACCCATCCGGTCGCTACCGCCGGGCCGCTTAACGCTGTTCCCACCCGTCGCACCGCCGACATGGCCGGCTCGGCCACGACGTTTGGCATTCGTCCCAGCTCACGGCGTTATGTTCAAGCCGCGCCCTAAACCTCCCTCTTAGAACTTCAGCTTGAGCAAGTATTCGCCGCAATCTTCGTAGAGCTTTTGCCAATTCTCGCCGAAGCATCGCTCGAAGTCCGCGATGCGAATTTCCGGCGAGTCCGGCGTGAGCGGCATTTTTTCTTGCAGCAATTCCAAATACGCCGCCAATTCTTTTGGCCGTCGCTTGACCAAATAATACGTCAGTCCCCAGGCCATCGCATAAGCATCGCCCGCCATGCCCGGCTGTTTGAATGCCGCATCGCTTTCGATGATTGCCTGTAGCGGTCGGGCTGGATTGGAACGGAGATACTGGGTCAAGTCACGCATACGATTGGCGTTGACTCGCGGCGTAATGCTCCAGCCTTCCCGTTTTTCCAAGTCCGGCACTTCGTGGAAAACGGCCAGGCCTTCTAAAATCCAGAACGGATTCGGAGCAAAGCGACGATGCTGGCCGCTGCTGTAACCGACGAGATGGGTGGCTTCATGGACCACGGTTGCCACGTTGAATGCCGCGCCGGGCTGGTTCAGGAAGGCTTGCCGCTGCCGCGATGTTGATCGGCCACGCTCGCCTTCCTGAACAGTTTGCCGTCCGGTCAAATCGCAAATCACGACGCGGTTTGTGAATTGGCTGTAGTAGGCGACTTGCTTGTCAAACAGTGTGAAGCCGTCACGTTGGGCATAGCGAACCAAGTCCGGTTGGTTGGACAATACGATGGCGACCATGGGAAAGGTTGGCTCTTCCAGCGTGATTCCTTGCTTCGACCAAAAACGGAAGTAGCCTTCGTAGAGGCATTCCAACAGGCTGGAGTACCAACGTGCAAAGCCTTCGGAAGTGGTGTACACGACGAGAAAATGGTCGTTTACCAGCAGATTGTAGCCCTGGGCGGTCGGAAATTCCTGTTTGAGTCGCTCGACAATTTCTTTTTTTGTGTAAGGTGTGAAGGGAATCTCGTCTGACTTGTGCGAAATAATGTCACCGTTGGATAAGACATAAACCACACCGTCGCGGGCCTCGAAAACCATGCCGTCTTCGGCGGGAATGACGACTCGGCCTTCTTCATTTTTGAGCTGGCCACGCAGACGAAATTCGAGATATTCGAGGGCGAAGACGCGGTCGGCGACCACCAAGGAGAAAAGGAGCAACGTATAGTGGAAAACTGAAAAATTCATCTTGGCGAAGAGAGAGAAAATCGTTATCGTCTGGGCGGGCATTTACCATTCACCATGTAGGCAGCGTCCTCGCCACGAAGGCGGGAATGACGCAAGACGGACTACTCATTTATCGGCAATAGACGCTTTATTCCAAAAAATAATCATGCGTTTGACAATAATCTTTTTGCTTTCTCTCTGCACAGGTTGTGCGGTCGATAATGCTTTTTTGGCAACCCTGCCGCTTTTTGAGGCTCAGAGCGACACGATTCCCGGCCTGCAACCGCCCTATGAAAGGCTCAAGCAGATTGAACTCAAGGGCGAAAAAGGCGCAAAAGCCCCGGATGCGGAAAAAGAAATTCTCGTTGCCCAGTTGATGACGGAGTACCGCACATCGCCGGATCACAACATGCGCCGAGCAGCCGTCGACGCCATGGCCAAGATTCCGCATCGAAAGCGGGATGAGTACATGAAGGAAATTCTGAACGACAGCGATCCGATGGTGCGTATTTCCGCATTGGAAGCGGTGAGCGAATCATTTGCAGCCGGCGGTGATCAATTGGCCGACATCCTCATTGAACGATTGAAACGTGACCCGGACAAGGATGTACGTTTGGCCGCCGTGAGGGCATTGGGCGAACTTTGCGACATAAAAAAACCAAACGCGAAAGACCCGCTTTTCGGGCAGGCCAGAGTCAAATCGCTTGCGGCATTGGGCGAAGCTCTGACCGACAAAGTTCCTATGGTCAGGGCTTTGGCGATGGACTCGCTACAGCAAATGACGGGCAAAGACTACGGCAAAGATGTCAATAAGTGGATACAGTATGTCCGCTATGAAAGGGGGGAAACGCCGGAAGCACCACAGGAACGCAGTCTTGCCGAACGCCTTCCTCGCCTTCAGTTGCCGATGTGGAAATAGGCCACAGAATCCGGCAACGGTTGTTCCCCGTTCCCCTGTCGCCTCGTCCAAAGCTAGGTACAATGGGGAGGATACGTGCGTCCCTCCATTTTGAAGGAGGCTGAAATTCCATTTCAGTTGCCGTATTGACGGACAGGCTCAGTAGACTCCGGCGAGTGTGCCACGCTCGCAAAGCCGCAGGAATGGCTGTAACGTCACACCTCAATACAGTGGCGTGGGCGGGCGGTACTGCTTGAAATCAATGCCGCGAAACCATTCGATGGTCTTTTGTAAACCTTCGTCCAGTGCCACAGTCGGTTCCCAGCCCAGCATTTTTTTCGCCAGCGAAATATCCGGCTGTCGCTGTTTGGGATCATCTTCAGGAAGAGGCCTTTCAATGAATTGTACCGGCTTGTCGATCAATTTCATCGTCAGCTCCGCAAGCTGCCGAATCGTGAACTCGCCGGGATTGCCGATGTTGACGGGGCCGATGAAATCTTCCTTGTTGTTCATCATGCGAATGATCGCCTCGATCAAATCGTCACGATAACAGAACGACCGGGTCTGCCGTCCGTCGCCGAAAATCGTGATCGGCTCGCCGCAGAGTGCCTGCCGGATAAAATTCGACACGACCCGACCATCGAAAGGGTGCATTCGCGGCCCGTAGGTGTTGAAAATGCGGACGATGCGAATCGGCATTTTGTGCATTCTGTGATAATCCATGAACAGTGCCTCGGCGGCTCTTTTCCCCTCATCGTAACAAGAACGCGGCCCGATGGGATTGACGCTGCCCCGGTACGATTCCGGCTGCGGGTGAATTTCCGGGTCGCCGTACACTTCGCTGGTTGAGGCCTGAAGAATTTTCGCACGACAACGCTTGGCCAGCCCCAGCATGTTCATCGAACCGGCCAGCGACGTTTTCATCGTCTTGACCGGATTGTACTGGTAGTGGCCCGGCGCGGCGGGGCAGGCGAGATTATAAATCTGATCGACTTCCAAAATCAGCGGTACGGTAATGTCATGTCGAATCAACTCAAAATTCGGCAGGCCGAGGAGATGCGAGACATTCGACTTCTGGCTCGTGAAAAAATTATCGACGCAGATGACATCATGTCCTTGCGCGACAAGCCGCTCACAAAGATGAGAGCCAAGAAAGCCGGCCCCGCCTGTTACGAGAATGCGATTGAGAGGCATGAGTGGTTAGGGGATTAGACGTTGATGATTAGGGCAAAGGCGGGAGAAATCTATTCACTTCCGATCCCCGCCCCCTCGTCCCTAAAACGAAAACCTTCCTCAAAGGGCCAATCCGCTTCCGTCAGCGCATCCTCCGGCCTGCGCCAACTGGGTGAATCATCCCAATAGATGGCGATATTGCGGCCTTCTTTTCGTGCGGCGTCAATCAGTTTCAATAATTCAGGATCAAGTTTTCGTCTGGGGTCATCCTTCGCCAGCCCCATCTTGATGTCGTTGCGAGTCAGCGGCAAGCGGAAAAGTCGGGCAGACCGTGAAACACCTTCCAACAGGCGAAACAGCACAAAGCCGTCTTTGGCATCGTTGGTCAGGAAAAACGCCACCCAGCATGACGCGGTCTCCGCGGTCGCGCCCGGCCGGGGTTCCCGGTAACGCATCCATTCGATGAGGCTCAGGATTCCATCGGCGTAAATGTCGCGGGGAGCCGGGGCAGTTCCGATCAATCCGTGCGGTTGATTCTCGTAGAGCCGGGCGTAATGTCTGATAATCGTTTCATGGATTCTCCGCATAAATGGCCTGGATTCGGGATAATTCTGAAAAAAGCGGGCGATCTGCGCCAGCGCAAGCAAATCGCGTGCGCGCATCAGCGGCGGGATCGTGTCCTCCGTCGTTTGGGCGACGAGAAATTCCGCACAAAAAAGGCGCAGCTCAAGATTTTCCCGGCGTGTCGCCTCCGCGAAGGTCGGGTTGCTTCGAATGGTGAATTGTTCCAAAAACTGTCGCAAAGGTGCTTTGGTCTCGTCATCGCCGCCGCTTTTTTTATACGAAAACAGGGCGGCGGCCAACTGATGCGTCAAACCCGGACGAGTGTGCTTGCCGAAACGCTCTGGCTGCTTTTCATCCAGTTCGCATAAAATCCGTTCCGCTTCGACAAGATCGTCCAAAAGCGAATGGGCGATGGCCTGCTTGGCTAGGGCAACTCGCTTCGAGCTGTCGTTTGCATAAAGTTTCGCCGCCTCGCCGTAGAGCTTGGCCATTTCCTGTAACCTCGCTTGCCCCAGCCCCGACGCCGCCCCACCGTAAAGCGTGCAGTCAGCCAATCTCTCGCGCGTGTTCGCCGCCCTTTCGCACGCTTTGGCTTGGAAATTCGTCCCGATTCCCTCCGCGTTTTCGGCGAGATACTTGTCAATGCTGTCCAGCGTTTTGCGAAACTCTTCGACGGCCTGCCGCGGCCTGTCGAGATAACGCAACACGGCGGCCAAGGCGTGCCAGTCTCGCCATAAATAGACATCCGCCGGCGGGTCGCCTGATTCCCGCTGATTAGCGGCCCGAATGAGCACGGCATCCAGAAACTGCTTTTCCGCTTCCACCATTCTCCACTGGTCGAGCAAGCTCCATCCGTAACGTTCCGCAAGCTGGGCGGCCAGAGGGTGATTGTTGCCCAAGCGGGATTGTTTCAGCGAGTCTATGGCTCGCGTCAAAGTCTCGTTCTTGTACTGGCCCGCCCCGGCGCAAAACATGCCATAAGTTGCCTGCAATTCGGCATTAAAAAGCGGACTGCGATAACTGAAAGTACGCAGTTTCGTTCGGGCCGCCTCGAATTTTTCGATGGCCTGCTCGTAACTACCTGTAGCCAAATGCTCCAAGCGGGCGGCGTCGCTTTGGCAAAGCAGTTCCAGCAGAACATAACATTGCGATTGTCCGATGATGGCCAGCAATGGCCCGTCTTTTCTGTAACGATCCAGTGCTTCGGCATAATGCGAGGCGGCTTTTTGGGCAAGCTCCTTGTCGTTACGCAGTACGGCGAGGCGGTGTTCCAAGACGGCCATGCCGTGGAGAACGGACACTCTTATGTAGCCTTCGTTTTTGTCCGCCGCCGTGAGCAATTCCAACGATTCCTCCAGTGCGACCTCTTCGCTTTGATCGGCAACATCAAGTTCATGCAATTTTTCGACCAACTCACGTTGTTTCGGCGGCAGTTTGTCAAGCCGCTTCTCGACGATTTGCCAAAGCCAACTGCGTACCGCCGGTATATTGATGTCGAGATATTGTTCCGGTTTCTCGCCGAGCACCGTTTTTATATCGCCGTCCGCCTGGGCCATTTCAATTTCTTGATACAACAGCTCGCGCACGCAGGGCAAGAACCACGGCGTTTCCTCGAACCACCAATTTCCGTACAAGCCCGGCAGCAAGGTCAAGTCCGTTTGGGCAATCACTTTGGGTGAAGCCGTAACCGCAGGGGCGTCAGCACCATCCGTAGTCGTTGGCCGGTGTTCCGCATCGGTCGAATGATAAATATAGTATCGTATTCCGATGACCGAACCGACGGACATGATCAGGATAACGAGGGCAATCCACGAGAGAATTTTGGAAAACACGCGGATTTTTTCCACGTTCGTCTTGCTCCGACCGGCCAGCGTTTTTGTCGCGTCAATCCTCCGGCTTGTCGAACCGGGAGCGTGGATGCCGATGGGATGAAGAGCGTGCTCGCCGAGCAGGGCGTACAATGCCTCAAGGGAGGCGAAGGGCGCAAACGCTTCAGCCACTTCCAGCGGCGTTTGAAAACGCTCGTCGGGTTCCTTGGCCAACATTTTTTCCAAAACGGCTTCGAGTTCCGGCGGCACGTCGAGCAAACTTTTGCCCAGCTTCGGTGCTTCGGCCACCATGTGCGCCATCAGTTTTTTGCGCGTCGTATCATAACGGGAGCCGGAGTACGGCACTCTGCCGGTGGCCAGAAAATAGAACGTGCAGCCGAGACTGTAGATGTCGGCCCGGATGTCGGCGGCCCCGGCGTTTTCGCACTGCTCCGGCGAAATGTAATCGATCGTGCCAATGGTCGTGCCTGCCATCGTGAGCGACGCTTCGTCGTCGGAAATGCGTTTTTCCGCCAGAAATTTGCCCAGTCCGAGATCGAGCACCTTGACCACGCCGCTACGGTCAAGCATCAAATTCGCCGGCTTGATGTCACGGTGAACGAGTCCATATTGATGGGCATGTGCCATTCCCAAAGCCGCCTGCCGAATCGCTTCGCAAGCCGCCGCGATGGGCATGACGGAGGGAACATCTGGCAGAGCATTGGTTGTGCCCTTCTCCGCTAGGGAGAAGGGTGTTTGCCTTGTTTTTGAGTTTGCCTCTTGCTTCTCAAACGCCACCGTCCGCCCCGCCTGCGAGTCTTTGGCGTTCAGAAACTCATTCGTCGAAGCGTTGTGTTTCTCGCCGTCTTTCCTGATCGTATCACAAAGCCGCTGAAGCGTGATGCCGTCGACAAATTCCATGACGAGATAGTGCATTCCATCGGACTCGCCGGCATTCAGGGCGCGGACGATGTTCGGATGGTTCAAACCGCCGATGAGCTGCATCTCACGGCGAAATCGGCCAACTGCCTGCGGGTCGTCGAGCAATGTCTGCGAAAGCACTTTGACGGCGACGACTTGATTCAGCAGTTTTTGGCGTGCCCTGTAAACGATGCCCATCCCGCCGTGGCCCAGTTCTTCCAAAATGTCGTAGTCGCCGATCTGCCGCAATTTCACGACGCGCCGCACCACCGAATCGACGAGGTCAGCTTGCTCCGGGAAACGGCTCTTGAGTGAATCCTGTAATTTCAAGAGGGGCAATTCGTTCGATTCCTCCTGATTTTGTGTCGCGGAATACTCGATTTCAATTTCCAAAAGTTCACGCAGAAGTTTTGGTCGAATCTCATCAGGTGCTCTTGCCAAAAAATCTTCAATGCGCACGGAACCTTCCCCGCCGCTCTGCCGCAGAGCGGTTTCAAAATCGTCGCACAGTTCGTCGATTTTATCGAGCATGGGAGAGAGTGAAGTGAAAATGGAGACTTGACCAGGCCGATACGCCGGCTTCGGAGAGATTCATTCCCGTCGCAACGACAAGGCCGCCGTGGGACACACTTGCACCGCTTCGGCGGCGGATTTTTCCAACGCTCGTTCCAGTGGTTCGTCAAACGGCACGACGATGGTCACATCAAAGCCCCGCCCTGAAAAGGCCAGTCCGATTTCCTCGCCGTATTTTTTCGCTACGGAAACGCACAGGCCGCACTTGATACATTTGCCGGGTTCAAACAAAATGTCGCCGCTACGATCAATCTGAAATTTCCGCTGCTTCGCGTCGTCAAAACGGCGCAAATCCGCGCGGTATTCGACCGCATGTCGAAGCAGCAGACATTTTTTCCGGCCTCGGCAATCGCAGTGCAAGCAGCGGGCCGCCTCCTGCCTCGCCGCTTCCGTATAGCCGGATTCCGTTTCATTTGTTGCCGCCCACGCGGACACTTCTTCGTTCGTCAGCTTGCCAAGTCTCACGGAATACAGCAGTTCGTTCGGTGAAACATGTCCGGTACATAAAAAGCGATCCACGGAACTGGCCGCTTCCCGACCATCAGCAACGCTACGAACCACCATGGTTGTTTTGGCCCGAAAAATCGTTCCCGCAGCAAAAACGCCCTCGATGGACGTGGCGAAAGATTTTGTGTCGACCCGAAGCCGGTCATGCTCCATTTCAAAACCGGAATTTCGGAGTGTCGTCGCATCGCACGGCCCGGTACAAAGCAAAATGGCATCGCACGAACGACGAATTTCGTCAAAGACTTCGGGATTCGTCCACTCCAAAGGCTCATTCGGGTAGAAGTCGATAGGCAACGCGAAAATGGTGCGCAATTCTGCGTCGAGCACGGATTCCGGCAAAACCTCTGGATCATATTTCCTGAGTCGTCCACCGGCCTGACGGCCAAGGCCGTAAAGCGCGACGGAATGTCCTAGCCGGGCAAGATAGTAGGCCGCCGAAAGTCCTGAAGGCCCTGCGCCCATGACAATGACTCGCTTCCCGGTTGCTTTCGCCGCCGTGGGAACATACGGTTCCGGTCGGGCAAGATCGACATCGGCGGCGTAGCGTTTCATGGCGCAGATTTTCACCGATCCGGGAGCCTCACCGCCGGCTAAACTGTTTCTGCGGCAAATTTTTTCGCAGGGTTTCGGGCAGACCCGTCCCAGCACGGCGGGCAACGGGATCACTTCCTTGATCGTGCGGATGGCCGCCGCATCGTCGCCGTCACGAATTTCACGCAGCATTTTTGGAATGTCGAGCCTCGCAGGACAGCCGAATTGGCAGGGCGCGTGGCAATCGCCCCGATGGTCGCTTAGCAGCAGTTCCAGCGAGCTTCGACGCAATTTTTTGACTTCGTCCGTTTCACTTTCGATGCGCATTCCGTCTTCGGCCTTCGTGGCGCAGGCGGGAACAAATTTGCCGTTGAGTTTGACCAGACACACCAAACAGGATGTCGAAGGCGTGCAGACGCCGTCCTTCAAATGGCACAGCGTGGGAATCGTCATGCCATGTCGGGATGCCACGTCGAGAATCGTTTCTCCAGACATGGCGGTCATCGGATTGTGGTCGATAAACAGTTTCATGGGGTATAATCACAGGCCCTCGCAAAAATTTTGACCCACGCTTCTCCCGCCTACTCAGAGAGTGTATCTAGCTGAAAAACCCGCTTTTGTCCCATCTCCCCTAAGAGAAGAAGGGAACGCCAAAATACTCTTTACTCTTTCGGGAACTTAAAAACCGACTAAGTACCTACTCTCAGTCATTCTCCGGCTCCATCCAATCCGGTACGCGCTGAATCATGCCATCACGATCAACAAAAGCCAGCGCGATGTGGCCCTTTGCCAAGAGTTCATTGTCACGCAGCACAAGATGCTCGTATTCGAGTTTGACCCTGGTCCTGCGCACAAGCGTGGTGCGAATTGTCAGCAAATCATCGTACTTGGCGGGCTTATGGTAGGAACATTCCGCCTTGACAATGACGGCGAAAATACCTTCTTCCTCCATCGTCCGATAGCTGAATCCCAGACTTCGCAGCAATTCGGTGCGGCCTACCTCGAAATAGGTGAAATAGTTGCCGTGGTATAAAATGCCGCCTTGGTCGGTTTCCTCGTAGCGGACGCGGATAGGAAAATCGTGTGAGACAAGATTCGTGCGTTTTTTGTCGGGAGTCATCTGCGGCCTTTCTGCATAGTATTCCTCTCCGCGTAAAATTTGAGCCGATGGCGCAAACGCCTCCGTCGCGTGACCGCGGCTTCCTTGGCTTCGTTCCACTACGCACGGTCTGCGCTACGGGCCATTTTTTACACGGAAGGCAGTATAAACAGGTCAATTCTAGCATGGCAGCCAGCATGAGGCAATGACGGAGCCTTCGTGGGTACGCATACGGCGTCGGAAGCATTGGCTCAAATGTTACGCGGAAAGGAATATTTTTGTTATTCGTAAAATTTTACCAAATGCAAAAGAGGGCCGTGGGCTTGTGAGGATTGTGACGATATATCGTATGCGTTTTGCCGTATTCTGGAAATGCGGTCCCGATCCGCGGACCTATAATCAATCTGTTCAAAAAGTCATGAGCGTTTCTCCAACCAGCTCGCACGTTTACGTCAGTTACTCCTCAATTTTTTCGCAGGGCGGCAACAAGGCCATGACAGCCTTTCAAGCGGCATCGGCCACTTACGCCAACGGCGGCGTTCAGGGAAGTTGGCAGGTTCGCAGCGCATCCATGTCGGCCTTGGATGTCTTGGACATTTCGCCGGAAGCACTGGAATGGACAAAACCTGCGGACGCGGCGGCTGAAAGTGGGGAAGCAAATGCGGCAACCCAAGCGACGGACGATGTGACACTCGAAACGCCGCCGGAAATTTCCGAGACGGAACGGGTGGAAATGATTCGCGTCAACAAAAATACCGTGCTGGAACACGTCAAAAATGTGCTGGCGGAAAACGGTATTGCCGTGGACGACGCTCAGGCTTTCGATTTGAAAGTCAATTTCCAAGACGGGAGCGTCGAAGTACAGGGCATTGAGGACGCCGAACTTTCCGCCGCCGTGAACGAAGCCCTGGCCGGTGATGAGCAATTGCTGAAGCTAATGCGGAAAACCCGCGATGAACTGGGCTTGCCGGAGCGTGAAAACACGGTGCCACGGAATTTCACCATCGAATTTGCTTCAATGATGGAAACGCCTGCCGATGCGGAATTGGAATTCAAAATCGATCTGTTCATCAATGCTCCGCCTCAGTCTGCTGGCACCGGGCAGGCCACCGATGCAACCTCGGCTGAAACTGCGGAGACAGAAGAGGCCGTGCCGGCCCAGCCAACATTTCAGATGTCCATCGTGCTCTCCAATCGCACGCCGCACGATGCCCTCCAGCCAAGTGCCGTGAGCCTGCTGGATCAACTTGAAGCCCACCAGGCCGAGGCCGCCGACAAAAAGGACAAGAGCAATGAAACAGAGAACGAAGTGGACGCAGAGGAAGATACGAAAGAAGCCGATGAATCTGTGACCGTGAACACGGCGGTTGCAGAAGCCGATGATGAGGCGGAACAGGTTGCGGAGGATATGAAGTATTCGATTTTCGGCAACTGGTTTAATGCCCAGTCGAGCGTGACCACCACGGCGGAAGGGATGTTGCAGTTGGATTGGAACTTGCAGTTCAGCAATTGGAATCAGACGGGGCAGGCGGGTAGTGCGGCACAAACCACGGAAGCACGAAGGCTTTACGAAAGCATCAATCTCGGCGGGTCCATGCTATACAGCCCGGACACGCTCGGTCTTGATCCGACCACGGGTACGCTCACGCCATCGCAGCAGGCCGACCGGTTGCAGTCGCTGTTTTCCACCTCGATGAATCAATATCTATCACAAGGCAGCACTTCGTCCTGGGCTTTTGATTTTTTGAATCAGTCCGGCCTTGACCAATTATTGGGGTAAGAAACAGGCCGCAATCCCTGCGAGTTGACCTATCCGCTTCCCTCTCCCTGAGGAAGGGGAGCCTTCTTTCTGGCTTTGCCTGCCCGCTGCGCCATTTTACGCAATTTATCTATCGTGGAATCCACGAACTCTTGCTTTTTGCTATCCTCCGCTTGGCGTTGACTCCGTTGCCGTGGCCGCTTTTCTTGTGCGCAGCGTTTTTCGTCAATCATGCGCTGCTGGTCTTTCGGCGGAAAAACGGCAAAGCAGACACGGAACGCCACAAAGCCCATCGCAATTTCTTTGGCATAAAGCGTTTGCAGCTCTTCGCGCAGGGCGGCGGCGGTCTCAAAGCCGTCTGGCAAGGCATCGGCGTCCGTTAAGTGGTCGATTTCCACGGGATCGACACTGCGGATGGCGATGTATCCGATGCCGGGAATATAGCTGCGCTGGCCTGCCTTCATGCGGCGATATTTCCAAAGCCGTATCGTTTGCGTTTTCTCGCCGCGCCGGATGGGATCGAGAAATTTTTTTTTGAACAGCAGCATGGGAAAAGCGGCGTTTGGAAGCGTCTTGAAAAAACATGTAGAAATTGTATCACGTTGCTTGCAAACGGCAAACAGGGAGAAAAAATGGCAAAAGTCCTTTTCCCCATATTCGCTGACTCGCCTGGAAGAGGAGGATGTGGGCCAAAAAATCGCCGGTTAAATCAAATATAACGAAGAGAAAAGCAAGCTCGACATTTCGCGTCGCACAATTTCGGGAAAATCTGCCAATTTATGAGCTTTTGCCCACGGCATAACCTACATTACGTCATAGCCGAACAGCTACGAAAAAGAATTTCCCCCCGAAACAAAACGATAAACATGGGTGCTCTTAAACGATTTTTCCGCAATGTTGTCAGCGATGCCTCTTTCACCATGAACGGCGGCGATTTTGAACGGATTCCAAAGTTGGAGATGGAATCGCATTTGAGTATTTCCCGTTATGGTGATTTTTTACTGACCGAGGCCGTCAGGCCTTCCTTCGATCTCCGCATTGTGCCACGACAGGGCTATCGGCACGATGTCTACCGGGATGAGACCAACCGGACATGCGTGCCCGTGCTGATCGCTTCGGTTTCGGCGGACCGCCTTTTCGAGACGTTTATCGAGCTTCTCAACCCGCTTGGAGCGGTCGTCGACATCGTTTTAGAAACGTCGCATCGGTTTACCGGGGGGCGGCATGAAGACCTTTATCGAGAGCGGATCGATTTGCCGATTCTCAAAAGTTTTTTGTACGACTATGAGGAGTTGCTTCTGAACGACGGCTGTTCGGGCATTGCCGTCCTCAATCCTGAAATTCCTGTTGAAGTGCAGCTCGACGAGCACAAAATGCTGATCGTCTATGCCGAAAAAACAAACGTTTTCGAGCGCGTTTTGAACAACAATGGCATTCGACGGGACGAATCCCTGCGTTTATTGACCGAGGCCGAACATGTTCACTCGACCAAAGACAAATTCATGCGACAATTTCGCCGTCTTCAGGCCACACTGGGCATTGATGAAGAATGTCCGGTTGTTTATTAGGCTTGCTCAACCTCACCGTTCTTCCGCCAGTTCCCTAGCCGCCGGAAGTTTCAGCACACCGCTTGCCGTGAGAGTATTGGACACAAGGGCAATCAAAAGCATTCCGCCGACAAGCCACACAAATTGCATCAGAATAGCCGCCGCATCCGCCTCTTGATTGGCCCAGCCGAAAAGGAAGGGAGCTAGTGCGAACAGCGAGGCGATGAGGGCCAGCCCCAGTCCTTTCGCCAGCAACGAAAAACTTTCATACAACAAAAGCAACATGATCCGGCTCCGTGTGAAACCGAGTGCTTGCATGAGGGCCAGCTCTTTTCGCCGCTCGAATATGTTACGCAATTGAATGACGGCCAGACCGAACATTCCCAGTAAAAGCCCGATGCCGCCGAGACTCTGGAACGTCGAAAGATAGGTATTCTGCACGGCAAACAATTTTCGCAACCGATCCGCCGTCGGCTCGCCGGTGAAACCGTAATCGCCGAGAAGATCGTAGAAGATTTTGACAACATGTTCAGAGCCGCGACCGTCAGAAAACGCTTTTCCTACGTCCCCTCGCCCCTTGGGGAGAGGGCTGGGGTGAGGGGAGGTCGCAGTACGCTCGACATCGAACAAAAACATTCGATACCCGCCGCTGTCGGGAAAAAGTTTCACAAAGTTTACTTCGCCGATGAGAATGTCGCCCTGAAAAATAGAGTTTTTGAGCAGGCCGACCACCTCGCAGCGTAAAACGCTTCCGTCCGGCTCTTTGCGTTCAAAAATTTTGCCGATCCCGCCGTAGAGATGCAGCGAGTACATGGCCGTGTTGGCGTCGAGAATGACCGGCACGCGCGGCACACCATCAGGATCGATACTCACCGGGCGACTCAGGAGCGACCAGTTGGAGGGATCGGAAGCCCAACGCCGTTTGTTCGGCTTTGCAAACGCAAACGCCCCTTTGCCATGCTGCCGTCCGTCACGTTCCGCCAGTTTTTGTACGGGCACGCCCAGCACGCGCGGACTTTGCGACTGGTAAAGATTCAGGCAACCGGCATTGTCGCCGCCGTGAGCCCGGCAGGAAACGATGTCGGCGGAATGCTCAGCGAGGAATTTTTGCTCGTCATTTTGAATGCCCAGTGCTTCCCGGCCAGATTCTGTAGCAATATCGTGATAAACCGGAAAGGCTGTCTCGGAAATGTACGCAAATCCGCCGTCGCCGCGTCCATCAAATCTGCCTTGCGCATTCGAGTCCAATCGAAAAGCCGAGATCGTCAGCACGAGAAACGTTGTCGAGGCGACCAGTCCGACGAAGAGCAAACTCCGGCCCGGCTTGCGGACGATGTTGAAATTGCCCAGTGAATAGAGGGAGATGAGTGCTGCTTGACCCGTTATAGGACGTTCAAAGATCATTTTGCAGCGAGATAAGCCATAGAGCAACACGAGGATACCCGTGGTAAAAAAGCCGGTGGTTCCCCAATAACTCAACGACAGAGCTGAGAACATGCTGATGGTGACGACATAAGCACAAAACTGTTCCCAGACTGTTGGTAGCGAAATTTTTATCAATCCGAAAATACGAGTTTCGTCATTCCTAACAGCAGCCGGAAAGGAGGTCGTACTCGACCGTTTTGACGGCCTCCCCTCACCCTGCCCCGCTCCCCGGTGGGACGAGGGGATTTTTTTCGCAACTTCAACATCACCGCCGAGCAGCGTTTTTACCGGCACTTTTCGTACACTTCGCAGCGTCCATGCAATGGTGATGAGGGCTAGGAGCACGCCGCCGAAAAAGCCTGAGCACAGGCTAAAAGGCGTTACGTAAAATTTCAGGAACGGCACGGTCACAGCGTCGACCCACCATGTCGTCAGGCCGTAGACCATGACCTTTGCGTAAAAAATGCCAAAGAACATGCCGAGTAATGATCCCGTTACGGCAATAACGCTTCCTTCCGCAAGCAACAGCCGGGCGATCTGCCGGGGCGTCCAGCCGACCGCCAGCCGAATGCCGATCTGCCTCGCCTTCATTTCGACGGAAAGCCGGAACAGCATCAAAACGAGCATCAAGGCCGAGGCGATGATGAAAAAACTGAACGACAGAAACAGCACGGAAAAGGGCGTCGTGCCGGCGGACGCGGCGAGGCCCTGTGCTTTGAGCGGCACGAAATGGAGGCCGAAAACGGCGGGCAGGAAGTTTGGGAAGGGAATTTTGGCATTCCCCTCGCCCGGTGGGAGAGGGTTAGGGTGAGTGGGGGGGGGATCAACAAACGTCGTCACATTTCCAAACCGGGTGCCCCAGAGAGTTTGTCCAATAAAGAGGGGCACAAACGCTTTCGGAGCGGCACGGTGTTTGTCCCAATAATCCTCATCTTGTTTTCGTATCTTTTTCGCATCGAAGGGAAACGGCGGGTTCCAGTCGGCAATCGCGATTTCATCGGTAACACCTTTTACTTCCGGCACGAGATTCGCATCCGCCCCCATGCCATTCATCGGCAGAATACCATCCAAACGAAAAAGGTGCGACCGCGTTTTTGTCACGTCATTCGGGTCAAACCACGTCAGTTCGATTGCATCGCCGATATTGGCCTCAAGATCATTGGCCGTCCACTCGTTCAAAAAGATGCTGTTCGCACGGTTGTCCGGGGATGTAATCCCCGGCTCGTGGGCAACACTGTCACACGCATAAACCGTCGAGTACGGCACTTCGCGGCCATTTTTCACGGCCTTGATCGACGTGGCAAGATACAGCAGGCCCGGCTTCGCACTCGGAAAAACACGCTGAATCTCCGCCGCCTGATTCTCCGTGAACATCATGCGATTCGATGTTATGTACGTTTTCCCATCTTTTTCCGTGACCGCAATGCCCAGATCAGCCGGCGACGGTTGAAAGAGCGTTTCGAGCAACTCGTGTTGCTTCGGCGTGGAAACCGTTTCGGGATTCTCCGTTTCAAAAAAGACCGTATTGATTTTTTCGTCGAGAGCAAGTTGCCGCTGAAGCCATTCAAGCGGAACGATGAGGAGCGGCTCAGCCTGCTGGTCGGCCTTGAGAGAAAATCGCCCCCGTCCCGTGTCGGGAATAATTTTGTTGATCGCAACACGGGCACGGACAATGAGGTCATCGCGCCGGCCCAGCGAATTTTCCGCCGGAATCGTCTGCGGCGACATCATTCGCAGCGAAACGGTATCGTTTTCTTTTGCACCGAGTTCGTCGGCGAGAGAGCGATTGACAACAAATTCGTTATGTTTCGCGTCATCCGTTGCAAGAATCTGCGTGGGCGAAATTCTGTCATTGGTTTCCATCACGCCGGAGAGCAGAATGGCGGGGCGAGTCTCCGTCCACGGCTCCGGCAATTTTTGATTCAGCAATGCCGTATCCAGAAATTCCTTCGGCGGCTCGAAAAAGCCGTCGCTTTGCAGGGCAACATCAACGTTGCCCAACCTGTCAAGTGTCAATGCACGCAGGCTGCCCCGCATGGAATCACCGACGAGCAGCGCGCCGGTCAAGACAGCCGTGGCGCAAACCACGCCCAGCAGGACGGCCAAGTTGATCCAGCGGTGGTAGAGTAGGGAACGGAAAACGGACATGGCACCTCTACTCAAGCGGATTGAACACAAAGCCCGCGATGAGCTTCGGATAAAAATACGTGCTCTTGGCGGGCATACGGTCGCCGAGCAGGCTGAGCGATTTGATATGCTCGACCGTGGCAGGCATGACGAGGGCAGCCAAGTCATAAGGCAGGCCGCTTTCGTTCAATTTCGGATTCTTCAGTTCATCGGCGACTTCTTGGACAAGATGGACGTAAGTCGGCTTCGGATGGTCTTTGGAATCAAGCAGCGTTTCGACGATGAGCCTGTGCAAGAGGCTCACGCCGAGTTCACGCCACTCCGGGTGGTGATCCTGCGCAAAGCCCGCCATCTTTTCCCGGCCTGCATCGGTCAAGGTCGTGAGCCACCATTTTCCGTCTTTCGGCGTGTAAAGTCCGATGGCATCCTGCCGCCCCTCTTTTTCAATACGTGTCCAAACCTTCAGGGCATCATCGGGGCCTGCGCCGACCTCTTCAAGCGTAACATGACCGCCGAGTTTTTGCTTCAACAATGCGCCGTCGAGCTTGTCGCCGTCGGTCAGACCGGAGAAGAGCCGGTGCGTCGGCATGACAATCAGGCCGGGGTCTTCCATGGCCACACACACCATGAGCACGTAATTGGCGGGATGGTCCGCGGTCAACCGGCCCTGATCGTCGATTTGCCGGCGATAATTGCAGGCGGTCTCGTAGCGGTGGTGGCCGTCGGCGATAAAAATGGGCTTGTCGGCCATCATCGCCACGGCCTTGGTCACGGTTTCCTCATCGTCAACGATCCACATACGATGAATCACGCCCAAATCGTCGGTCGCTTCCAGCACCGGCAAATTATTTTTCGCAACGTCATCTTCCAAAACCTGTTGAATCGCGTTTTTTTCATCGGGATACAGACCGAAAATCTGGCTGAAATTCATTTTACAGGTCGTGGTCAGCATGAGCCGATCCGCTTTGGGGCCGGACATGGTGATTTCGTGCGGATACACCATGCCGTAACCGAACGGCACGGCCTTGCACGCGCACATAAAACTTTTGCGGGTGTGTTTTTTGCCATCGGCCTCGAACACTTCGTGATAAACATAGAGCGAAGGCTTTTCGTCCTGTTTGAGCACGCCGCTTTCTTTCCACTCGGCCAGCGTTTTGGCCGTGCGGATGTAACGATTGTCTGACGCATCGTCACTGGGCAAAATTTTGTCCAGAATCAGCCGCACGACATTGTTCGGATGCTTTTTCATCAACGCTTCCTGCTGAGCCTCGTCGATCACGTCATACGGCGGCGCAACCACGTCGTCCAGATTGGCGATTTTATCGGTATTGTAACGGTAACCGGAAAAAGGTTTGATTTCCATAATAAAACGTGTTGTAAAATTTGTTATTTCAGTCGTTTGTCAATATCCATCGCGGCGTGATAAACACCCAAAATACGCATATCGCTCGCAGATTCTATCTGTACGCGATCCGATAACGTCCATACAAAATAATGCGGATTTCGTGATCTTCGATCTTGGTGTGTCGCCAGCCGACACGCGGATGTTCCTGTAGTCTTTCAGCTTTTTCAATCATGCCATTGACGACCTTGTCAGCCGCACTCGGATTATCCAGGGCGAGGCGATATAGTCGCGTATGTCTCCAAGATGTTTCAGTGTTTCTGCCGACCGGCGGATTCTTGCCATTGTTTGACCTTTTGTTTTACTTCTTTATGGGAAAAAACTCGTCCCTCCTCAAAATCCTTCAGCCCTCGCCGGATCATGCGGTCGAAGGCAAGTTCGTTCATAATTTCATCAAACGAGCTGTCGTCCGGTTGATCGTTGACGATGTCGATGATTCGCTCTTTCACGCTTGGCATGGCTAACCTCCTTTCAAATGGGTACGACCAACTTGTCGATTGATATTTTCAGTATTCGTTTTGATAATTCCAATTCCACGTCGCTCAAATCGCCTTTTTCAAAACGCTCAATGCAACAGATCATCAAAACCGGAATATCCTCCTCAAAGTCCTTGAATATCTTACAATACCTTGTAATCGCTCTCGTGGCCGCAGCAGAGTCATAGGTTTTCTTTGTGAACGATTCCCTCAGTTCCAGCGTGGCGGCCAGTATCTCCGGGTGTTCGCGTTTGACCCGTTGAACCATCTTGTCGCTGTTGTCGTTCAGGCTTTGCCGCTCTTCAAGAGGAAAAAGTTTTGTATTGTGCGAGCGAACTAAACTCCTGAACGGCTTTTCAAAAAAAGCGGGTCGCTTTGAACGGTTCGGGGACGAACACTTCCCATCATCCGCAACACGCCACGGACATAACCAACGGATTCCATGATGCCCGGCAACGGGTCTTTGCCTTCGGCTTCGTATTCAAAGGCGACGACTTTATCGTAACCAACATCGACCAGAGCGGCCAAGTACGCAGGAAGGTCCAGCACGCCGCGCCCGCAAATGCAGGTTTTGCCTTTCGGGCTTTTTTCCGTTTCGTCTTTGAAATGCACGTCGAAAATGCGATCTTTGAAATCGTGGATCGACTTCACGACATCGCCGCCAATGCGTGCCGTGTGCCCGGCATCAATGCAAAGCCCGATACGATTGTCGTATTTTCCAATGTTGTCCATCGCTATCTCCGGCGTGCCATAAACTTTATCGCCGGGGCCGTGATTGTGAACCGCCACGAAAATACCTGTTTCCTTGACCTTTTCATCCACAAGGGGCAACAGCTCCGGTTTGGGCACGCCGACCAGCGTGGTCATGCCGCAATCTTTCGCGTAACGGAAAGCGTTTTCGACTTGCTTGGCATCGTTCATGTACACCACGCCGCCGCCGTAGAGTGTGATGCCCGATGTTTTGCATTCATCCGCCGCCGCCTTGCATTTTTCGGTCGAAGAATCCAGTTGCAAGTGCATGTCCTTGAGACAAAGATACTTCAAGCCCGCCCGCTTCGTCATGGCAATCGTTTGCGACAAATCGAACTCGCGTGTCGAATACGAAGCGAGGCCCAATGTGAATTTGATCTCTTTGTTTGGCAAGAAATTTTCTACGGGATATGTTTCTGCCCGCGATTGTCGAGCTGAAAGGCCTGAAAAAGCGGCCCCCAAAAACGGGATCGCGGCGACGGAATGCAAAAAGGTGCGGCGTGACGATTGCATGGTTTTCTCCGTGAATTGTATCGGGGGGGTTATTTTCGCTCCAGAATTTCGCCGGCGACAGGCCAGTCGTTTTCATCCCAAGTCAGAGGCCGGATTTGCGTCATGCGTTTGTTTTCCAAGTTCAAGGTATCATACGAGGCGAGGATGAGCCAATCTTTCCGTTCCTCTCCATTGCCAGCACCACTGCCGGTACGGAGAAAGCCGTTGTGCCCCGTGCCTTTCCAGCGTTCCGTGCTTTCCAGTACCAGCGAGCCGCCGCCTTCATCCATGCGTCGGCCTCGTTTGTCGACATAAGGCCCCAGCGGCGAGTTTGACCGACCGACGTAAATGCTGTACGTGCTTTTTTCACCATCGCAACAGGAACCGCGCGATGTGAACAGGTAGTACCAATCACCGCGACGGATGACGTATGGTGCTTCAATCGACGTGTCCTGTTTCGACCGGCGTTTGGCCACGGCAATGTAGTCGGCGGGAATTTTCCATTTGCCTTCTTCGTACCGGAATGGTTTGCCGGTTTTCGGATCGACTTCGACGGCCTTGAGTCCCGTCCAGTAGGACCCCCAGAAGAGGTAGGCTTTGCCGTCGGTATCGACATACAAGGCCGAGTCGATGGCATTGTAGTCTGTCACGTCCGGCAGGGACTCCAACACGATGCCGCGATCCTCCCAAGCATAATCCGGGCTGTCGGGGTCAAGCGTTTTGTTCACGGCTAGGGCAATCAGCGAACGCTGACCGCCGAAAGTGGAAACGGAATAGTAGATGTGGTAAAGGCCGTTAAGGTAAACGATATCCGGCGCCCAAATCGCTCTCGCTCCTTCGATGCGTTTTGCAGCCCAGTCCGGCAGACCTTTTGGAAAAACGCGACCGATGCGTTTCCAATCGAACATGTTCTCGCTGTACAGGATCGGGATGCCTCGGCCTGTCGAAAAAACATACACGCCCTGTTTGCCCGGCATTTGAATGGCCGTCGGGTCGGGCGAGTCGAAAGGCACGATGGCGAGATTGTCAAGGCTTCTGTCGCCCGGCTCGGCACGGGCTGGCAAAGACAAAGCAACGAATAAAGCGAACAGGAGGGTAACGGCAATGAGTGGTGTTTTCATGGGGGTCATAATTAATGGTCTTGTTGCTGAGGAGGTGGAAACTTTCGCACGGGATGGCAAAGCCGGGGAAACCCGACTGTCCATCCGTTGCAGTATATCCAATCCGTAAGTTCCGGCGAGTACGCCCTTTCCGGCTCGTTGTTGAATTATCTCGTTCTAAAACCCACAATTTCCCGGCGTTCTGGGAAACGGAAGCACGTCGCGGATGTTCGCCACGCCCGTGATGAACATCAACATTCGCTCCAAGCCCCAGGCCGAAACCGCTGTGCGGCACCAAAACGCTCATCGCCCTGACCGTCTTGTCGTCCTCGTTGACGTTGGGCAGGGAAGTTTTCAATCGTTTTCAAAAAACAATCGTTGTTCTTTTTTAGATGAGCATTTCTTTTGAGGCAAAGCGACCAGACCATATTTGTGTTCCACATCCACCCAAAAACGCGTCTCTTGATTACGATGGTTCTTGAGAAACCACTTAACATGGTTTTTCAAGTATTCTCGCCGCATGGTATCATCATTCAGATCATTTGGCACTCGCTCCATCCGTGGATCGATGCTATCAAATCCAGTGAATGGTTTTTGGAGTCGCTCTCGAATCATCCTAACATAGCTGGGATTTAGCTCGATCCCTGTACAGTTTCGGTTTGTTTGCTGGCAGACCCGAAGTGTGGTTCCGCTTCCCGCAAAAGGGTCGAGGACATTATCGTTTACATTGGAAGACGCCAAAACCATTCGTTCGATCAGTCCCTCCGGTTTTTGAGTCGGATGCTCTTGTCTATTTTCGTTGCAATAGTGAACGTGGGAAAATTCCCAGACATCACCGGGATTTGCCCCCCGCATATTGTTGACGGTGCGATAGTATTTTTGTGGAACACGAATTGCGTCCAGATTGAACGTGTGATTCCGTGATTTGGCAAACATGAGAATGTCATCGTGTCTCGGTGAAAAACCTCGCGTTTTGCCGATTCCTTGCGTGTAGTGCCAGCAAATCCAATTCACAAAATGGAGGTTGTTTTCTTGTTCGAGGATTTGATACAGATAAGAGATCATCCGAAATCCCATGAACACATAGATTATCCCATGTTGTGTCAAGATTCTTTTGCATTCGGTAATCCATTTTCTTGAAAAACCCAGATAGTCCTTAAACACTTGATGATCGGAGCCATTCCCATACTCTTTGCCGAGGTTGTAGGGCGGATCGGCAACAATCAAATCCACGGAAGAACCTTTTATGTTCTTCAAATGGGTCAGTGAATCACCACAAATAATTCCGATATTATTGTTCATTTTTTATCCACTGAAATTTTTGGGCAAGCTGATACCACTGTTCAACAGACCGTTTGGAAGATGCGAGGTATTTTTTGTCCAGTAACTGGCAAAATTCCCAAACAGTTCTCGTTTCAACAGAAACGTAGTGAATATCTCGAATCTGAATTTGGCCGGTTCCCAGTGCCGGATTGTAAGACAGATCGGCGGATGAAATATATTTGAGATCATACGCTCTGTGTCCCACAACTTCCATGATTCCGTCCATCAGACCGGTCTGTGTATTTCTTTCACTGTAAACACGATGCTTCAGTGAAAGGATGATAAACATGTAATCCGGGTCTTCCACATAAGCGGTTCGAATTCGGGCAAAAGATGTGATATTCGGTGATTTGCCACTACCATCAATATCTTCCGCCGTGGCCTTTACATCGATTTCAGCAGTGATGCCCGATTCCGTTTTTCGCTTTTTCCTAAATTGAAGAATCAAATCCGCTTTGTAGAGACGCTCTCTTGCTTCGACGTGAATCAATTGATAGGGGTTAGCTGAATCTTCGAGAATTTGCGAAAACACCTCGACGGCCCATGCCTCAACGAATGGCCCAGCGATTTTATTGATGTTTTCCATCGGCAAACCAAGACGTAGATTCGTGTTGATTGTAATCTGGTTTCTTCCAGACTGAATTGCTTCTTGGACAATGGATTCAACGGCAGAGACAACGAACGCCGAACACTTTGGGTAGTCGTCCGATTCTTTTGGAATTTTATGTTGTAATTTGGGATAATCAAGCATGTTTTTTGTTGCAACATGTTCTCAAGCCTCACCTCTTCAAAACTCGCAATTCCCCGGCGTTCTGGGGAAGGGCAGCACGTCGCGGATGTTCGACACGCCCGTGATGAACATCAGCATTCGCTCTAGGCCCAGGCCGAAACCGCTGTGCGGCACCGAGCCGTAACGCCGCAAATCCATGTACCACCAGTAGTCCGCCGGGTCGAGTTTCATCTCCCGCATCCGCTTTTCCAGCACGTCGAGCTGCCATTCCCGCTCACTGCCGCCGATGATTTCGCCCACCTTCGGCACCAAAACGTCCATCGCCCGCACCGTTTTGCCGTCTTCGTTGAGTCGCATATAAAAAGCCTTGATCGCCTTCGGGTAATCGTACAAAATCACCGGGCT